>Ga0209025_1000255_pt1 | contig 125764 bp, 121 predicted proteins | sample AraplaMF_Col_mLB_FD_184256 | JGI IMG/M metagenome (GOLD analysis project Ga0209025, IMG submission 184256) | Arabidopsis root microbial communities from the University of North Carolina, USA - plate scrape MF_Col_mLB (SPAdes) (version 2) | ecosystem: Host-associated > Plants > Roots >...
TCACGGGATTTTCGACGGCGATGCGCTGGATCGGTGCATTCCAGCAATCGGAGAACAATGCAGCCCCTTCATCCAGGAGCCGCCACATGATCGCCAGTTTTTCATCACGGGAGAGCAGCGCCCACGCGGTGCGCTCAACGTCCGCCGCCTCGCTTGGCGCATTTGTTGGAGGCTCTTTCAGCCACCGCACACCAGAATTGCAGAGCCGGGTACAGGGCGGATGCATCACCGCCAACAAGTCCCATCCCTCATTCAAGAGGTCGCGAACATCGCAAATGATATGGCGGTTGCTACCGTCATCGGCGGGCAGGAGATCGCATGACCAGACGTCATGGCCGAGCGCCGAAAACGCGCGGCGAACTACGCCAGAGGTTTCGCAGCCGATCAGAACTTTGAGAGGTTTCGCGATCTTGAGTTGCGCACTGGAAAAGGAAACGCTCATGCCGCCTCGCTTTCCGCCGTCGCGGCGGCTTCCTGCGGCTGGAAATCCTTCCAGTCTACCCGACGGACTACGGTGGCGCTGCCGTAGTTTCCGGCCTCGTCACGTTCCCAAACGAACCACGCCGTGTTCATGCGGCTGCTGGCCTTGTTTCCGTCCCATCCGTCGCGGTGCATCATCGGAAGGCGGCGCTTGAAGACGTAGACACGCGCAGGCGGGCAATCATCCATGACGAAATTGCGGTCATCGTCCGCGAAGCCGCAAAGGAAATTCAGATTGAGCAAAAGCGCCATTTTGCGCGGCTTGTAGACGCGCAGGGCGTAGGCAACGAAGGCATTGAGTATATCGCCGTAAGGCGGATTGGTGACGATATCGTATGAGCCGGCTTCCGGCGGCTGCGAGGCCAAGAAGTCCTGCACAGCCTGCAATTCGCCGTTGCTGTCCGCCGTGCCGTAGTCGTTAATATCGGCCAGAACCACGCTATAGTGGAACGCTTCCAGCATGCGCGAGATGGCACCGCGTCCGCAGGCCGGTTCAAGCACGCACGCGGTGAATTCTTCCAGCGCCAGCAGCGTAAACATCGCTTCCAGCGGCGTTTCGTAGAGGTTCGCTCCGCGTTCTTCCTTCGTGGCGCTGGCCGTCCCGACTGCGGCGCGAAGATTGGCTTTCGTCGGCTCCAGACCGGCGGCAAGACGCGCCTGAATTGCCCGCTCGACAATGCCGGGGTCGCGATGTTCCGCCGCTGAAAGCTTACGGGCTTCGTGGATTTCCTTTCGGGTAAGACCGGTATCGTCTGACGTAAAACCGTTTCCATCGGAAACGGTTTTTGGCCTGCCGCCAACTGATGCCTCTCCCGCCGCTTGCGCCTCGTCCCACTTATCGGCGATGAGGATTTTTGCGCGGGCTTCAATCAACAGCGCGTCGGCCTGCATGCGCCGAGCCTTGGCGATCAGCTTTTCGGTTGCGCCGATCTGTTCCGCAAACTGTGCGGCGGTCTTCGCCTGATTATAGGCGACCGACGCGACGATGCGGGCGTTGATGATATCGCCATCGTCCAGAAGCGCCCTCGCCCGCTCCACCGTGGCAACCAGTCCCGACGCATCGGCAACCGGCACCACGGCACTTTCTGTTTCGCGTTCCGGCATGTCGCCCGGCTCCGCAATGCCTTCCAGCATGGCAAGCATTTCGCGGGCGCGGTCGGTCGGGTAGTAGGTTTTTCCGTCCTTCTTGTCCCGCGTCAGATACCCGTTGCTGACTGACTTGTTTGCCGCCACGCCCTGCTGTTGCGATTCGACCGTCACCACACCATCAAGAACGGCGTCTGTGATGATGACGAGAGCGCTTGGGCCGGGCTTGGGGAGTTTGACTTGCTTGTAAGGGGCCATCAGTGCGCCCTCATCAAACGGTCAAGATACGCCTGCCCCAAGCCCGTCAGCTTGGCAGTCTCACCATCGGCAGTAATATGGAGATAGCCGCAACGGCGGCACTCTTCGGCGACGATATGGAAAGCGACGCCGAGAGCTGACAAATTCACGTTGCCGCCCTCGCATTTCACATGCCGCAGAAAGCCCCTTGCACGTTCGGACAAGGGGCGCTTCATCAGTTCGTTAATAGCCGGATCGGTCTGGCGCTTCATTCCGCACCCCCAACGACGCTAAGCCCGACCTTGTGACCACCCTTGGCTTTCACACTGGCGAGCGCCTTGCGAAATGCCGCCAGACCAGCTTCCAGTTCCGCTGCGTCACGGTCCATTTTTGTCGCTTCGGCTGGCGTCACCACCATGTCGGCAATCGCAACCGCGCCGCCAGAAATCAGGTCTCCAGCCTTACGGACCATTTCGGAATAGGTGACGACGACGCACTTTTCGGCGGCGCGTTCATTCTCCGGGTCGGCCAGCCGTCGCCCGTTAAGTTCCGCCATCGCAGAGGTGACGACCGGTACGCCGCATTCGCTTTCCAGCGCATAGACAGCATGCAGCGGCATCAATTCCGGGTCGGTCGCATTGTTCATGCGCCCGATGTGGCTTTTCGAAATCGAGGAAATTTCCGCAGCACGCTCGATACCGCCCACGAGGCGGATAAGGTCACGTTGCGCGGCCTTGATCCGGTGAAACCATGCGTTTGAAATCATGAGACAATACCTTTCCCGCGCCGGGAAAATCCCGGCGTTTTTCCCGTGGTGGGAATTGATTGGAGATGAGAGTTTCAGCGCGTCAGGAAGCTACGGAGGCCCGCATGCAAAACGAGAGTTACCCGCGCCGGGCGAGAAGAAGGGAAGCGCACCGGCGCGGGCCGCAGCAGGCCGGGAGGATTGGCCGCGCGAAGGGGAAACGAGGCCGTTCATTCTGCAGCCTCGAATTCAGCGGGTCCGAAGACGTCAGCCCGCTGTACATGACGGGAGACACCGAAGGCTTTTTCTAGCTTCAGGACGTGTTCCGGCGGAATTGCCTTCCATTGCGCTACCGCTTGTGGAGTTACCCCAATAGCGCGCGCAATCGCGCTAGCGCCGCCTGCGGCACCTTTTACTGCGATTAACCCATTCTGATTGAGGTTCGTGTCCATGAGCGCGATTAAAAGCACAGCTTTAAAATCTATGCAAGCTATACTTAAATGGACGAGCGATGAAAGTTCCCCTTTCATCCCGCCCATGGATCAAAACGAACTTCGAAGAAAAATTGGCCAAGCCATTCGAACCGCACGCATTCGGAGGGGGCTGGTGATGCGCGATCTCGCCGAGGCAGGCGGCGTCAGTACTGGCGCTGTTGGCAATTGGGAGCGCGGTGCGAACGCTATCGCAATGGAGCACCTTCAAGCTATTTCGCAGAAGCTGCGAATCGATCCTGTCGCTCTAAGCAACGGCAGGCTGCGATATCTGGATGATGAGGAAGCGCTAGCCGACGCCGAGCAAGTCACCGATTTTGGACCCGCGCCAACAGGCCCTATGGATGTTGAGGTCTTAGGGGTAGCTGTTGGCGGAGACGATGGCGACTTTACCTTGAATGGCGAAGTATCCGGTTACGTTCGAAGGCCCCCAGGAATTGCGCATCTTAGGAAAGTTTTCGCGCTTCACGTGCTCAGCGAAAGCATGATTCCGCGATACGATCCCGGCGAACTCATCTATGTCGGCGGACGCGAGGCCGTAGCTGGCGACCATGTGGTGATTGAAATGTTCCCAGAAGATGGCGCAACGGTCGGCAAAGCGTACGTAAAGAAGCTTAAAGGGCGGACGAAGGGCGCGATAGTCTGCGAACAATACAATCCGCCCAAGGAACTACAGTTCGACGCGTACGCAATCAAGAACATGTGGCGGATCATCCCGCTACGCGAACTGCTTGGCTATTGATACGCCAAGCTTCCGCCCTGATACGGTCGTTTTCAAATGAAAATGCGGCTTGGATCGATATATTCCGACCGTCAAGCCCTTCCAATTGGCAGGCCGAGCACACCAATCGACTGCCCAGCTCTGCAAGTTTAGTAGAGGGGTCGACTCCGCGCACGCGGTAAAGCTCCTGCGGCTTCCGCCAGCGCATACGGCCACAATCTCCGCACTCAATAGAAAGCGAAAGCACTTGGTTCAGTGTGGCAGCGGCACCCGATTGCATCCATTTCTCTCCGTTCTGTTCTTGTTGCGTTCTAATAATTGATTCTTTTTCCCGCGTTGTCGAATTGTTTTTCGGCGCTTTAGTTTTAAAGTATGACTTGCAAACACTTTAAAGCTGTGCTTGTATGCCGCCAACCGAACCGCTAAACCTCTTTGCGGCTTGGGTAGACGGCCGGGCGGCACACCCCTCGAAATGTGAACATGCCGCCCGGCTCCCTCAACAGGATGGAGACCCTGCATGCATATCAACACCGCGAATGACACCGAACTGACGCAGACCATGGCGAACGCCATCCAGCGCGTGGGCGAAGGCTGCACGAAAGCCGACCTTCGCGAATGGTTCACCGCCAATGAAATCGACCGCTGCGGCGATGCAGCTATTGCCCGCTTCCACGACATGCGCGTTCAGGACGCACGCGAGGCCGCCTGATGCCGTTCGGCGATGGCCTTCGGGCCATCATCCAACAGCATCATCGGAGTGCCAACCATGGCCAACAAAGCAGCACAACGTTTCAACGACATGTCGTCGTTCATCCGCATGGTGCGACAACCAATCTTGAACCAGCATATGGGTTGGACCGAAGAAGCGGCCCAATCTCTGCGCGCGGCGCGAAACTACGTGAGCGAACTCGCGCGCGGCTCAGTCTCGCCAAGATATGCCCGCGAGTTTCGGAACCACGCGCGGCTCAAAATCCTGCATGCGAAAAGCTGTCGTTTCCGCGCGGCGCTGGATGGCAGACGCCTGCCCTGAAACATCCGCTCCGGTTTCCGCCTCACACGAGGCGGTTTCCCGAACGGATGGAGACAGCCTTGATCCAGATTTACCCCATGATCCCGACCGAGCGCCCGCAACAGGCAATGCCGCCCTATGGCCGGTTCTTTCTGGCCTTCGGTTGCGCCGTCCTCATCCTCGCCATCATCGGCGGCGCGGCGCTTTGCGCCACCAGCCTCACCGAGATCAAGCGTCACCACGTCCCCGCCGGGCGCGCGTGACCATCCTCCAAACCACAAGGAACCATCCGCATGAAGAAAATACGCGATGCCTCCACCATCATCGGCATGCTGGAAAACGGGCAGCTAAACCCCGCCTTTTCCGCCGAGATCGGCCAGACGTTGGAAAAGCTTTCGGACATGTCCGAAGCCAACCCCATGCAGAGTTTCAAGGGTTTCGTGACCCTGAAACTCTCACTCTCAGTGAAGGACGGTATGGTGACGATTGCCGCCGACATGGAATCCAAAACCCCGAAGCTGCCGCGCAAAAACTCGGTCTTTTGGGTTGTCGAAGACGGCGCGCTTTCGACCGAGCATCCCCGCCAGCACGACATGTTTTCGCCGCGCGAAGTCTCCGCAGGCTGATTTCCCAACCTTAGCAACAGCGTCCGGCCAGTGACCGGCGCACCAACAGAGGAACCGAAATGGACCAACTCACCCAAACCGCCGTCGCCGAGATCGCAAAGCTCGCGGCGCAGACCAACGCCGCGATTGTGCAGGTTCCGGCACCTGCCGACTCCAAGGGCATTCCCACGACCGTTCCCGCGCTGCTGGACCCGACCAGTGGCAAGCTGTCTGACGTGTCGGCAGTCTTTGCGCCATGGCGTACTCGCCCGGAGCGCAAGCAGGGGACCGCCAATGTTGAGACGCTGGATTCCTTCGTCAAGCTGGTCGAGCGCCACAAGACGGACAACAGCGTGATCTTTGCCGTGACGGACTGGCGTACCCCAAGCTTCACCGCCGTTATCGACTACCACGGCAACAACCCGGACAATGGCAAGCACCGCGTACACTATGCGTTCCCGCTTTCCGAGGAGTGGAAAGCTTGGCAGGGAATCCATGGCAAAGCGTTGACACAAAACGAGTTTGCGGAGTTCATCGAAGACCATATCGCCGAACTGGCCTCGCCGGACTCTGACGAGGTGAAAGACCTCGAAGTGCTGTTCCGGGCAAAGATTGCCTATCCGAATGAACTGGTAGTGCTTTCGCAGGGCTTGCAGATCAACGCGGAAACACGGGTCAAGACTGCCCTGAAACTGCAAACGGGCGAAAGCCAGATCGTTTTCGAGGAAGACCACAAGAACGCTAACGGCGACCCGATCACCGTACCGGGCGTCTTCGTCCTCAACATCGCTCCGTTCTTCCAGGGTGAAAGCATCCGCTTGCCCGTGCGCCTGCGCTACCGCCTGCGTGAAGGCACGCTTTCGTGGACGTGCATGCTTTACCGGCCCGACATTCACATCACCAGGGCGGTGAATTTCGCCCTGCACGAAACCGCCGCAGAACTTGGCCTGCCGAAGTTCGCTGGCAAGCCGGAAATGTCGGCCTGATTTCACCCGGGGCGCGGGCGGTCGCCGCCCGCCTCCATCCAGCCGAACAGGAGGCCAGCAAGGTATGACCACGCCAACTACAGAACCAGAAAACCCCCTGATTGAACTCGCAAAAGCGCTGGCACGCCGTCGCGCGAAGCTTGACGTTGCCGCCGAGCCGGAAGCAATGTCTAGCGAAGCACCCTCGCAACCCACAAAGAGAATGCAATGAAACGTGCTGTAGTATACGCCCGGTACTCCACCGATCTGCAAAACGACAAGTCGGTGGAAGATCAGCTTCGCCTGTGCGAAGCTCATGCCGAGCGGCTTGGCGTGCGTATCGTGCGCTCTTTTCATGACCGTGCGAAATCTGGCGCTTCGATGTTTGGCCGCACTGGCCTCACAGAAATGATGCAGGCCGCTGAACGCAACGAATTCGATATCCTCATTTCCGAACACACGGACCGCATATCGCGCGACATCGCCGATCTTGCCCACATTCACAAATTGCTGAAATTTCGAAGCATCGAGATCAATTGTGTCAATGGCGGCGCAATCGACACCGTCCAAGTTGGAATGTACGGCGTCATTGGCCAGATGCAGCGCGAGGAAGGTGCGAAAAAGACGAAGCGCGGCATGGTGGGTGTCGTGCGCTCCGGGCGCAGTGCGGGCGGCAAGGCATATGGTTACGAACCCGTGCCGGGCAAACCAGGAGAGCTTCAAATCATCCCCGAAGAAGCGAATGTTGTGCGCCGAATTTTCCGCTTGTATGCGGCAGGCGTGGCCCCCAGGAATATTGCGGGCGGCTTGAATGCGGACGAAATCGCCCCGCCCCGTGGAAGCCACTGGAATGCATCAACTTTAAACGGGAGCGGTGCGCGCAGCTACGGCATATTGCGCAACCCGATGTATAATGGCCAGATCGTTTGGAACCGCGTCCACATGGTAAAAGACCCGAGCACAGGGCGACGGGTGTCGCGGACCAACGAAGCCAGCGAGGTCATCACCATGGATGCTCCGCACCTGCGCATCGTTGACGAAGCGCTTTTCCTATCGGTCCAAAAACAAAAGCGGGAACGCGCTGGAGACAAAGGAAGGAGCGCCCCTCGCGGAAAGCGCCTCCTATCTGGCCTCCTCAGATGCCGCGCCTGCGGCGGCAGCATGTCCGCCATCGGAGGCGACAGAAGCGGGCCGCGCGTTGCTTGCAGCATCCACCGTGAATCGGGAACGTGCGACAATGCGGGACGGTATTACGTCGAACGTATTGAAATGAAAGTGCTGGACACGCTACGCCAGCAATTCGCGGACACCGCTGTCATTGGCGCGTATGTGAAGGAATATGAAGAAGAGCGCCGACGCGCAGCCAGCAAACTACGGAGAAACCGAGCCAGCATCGAGCGCCAGTTGGACGAAACAAAGAAGGCCATAACCCGCGTCGTTGAAAAGCTCGCGATGGGACTGATCGAGGACGAGGACGCACAGGGCATTCTGCCCGGACTGCGGGCCACCCGCGACAAGCTCTCTGCCGATCTGGCGGGCATGGAAAATCCCACGAACGTTGTGGAACTGTTTCCCCTTGCGCTGAAAAAATTCAAAGATGATCTGGAGCGCATCGCGGATATCCTTTCTCTCAACAGCGAAACGCCGGACCCGGATATGGTCGCAGCGTTTCGAAACGTCGTCGCGAGCGTCATCGTTTACCCCCGCGCACCGCGCGAGGATTACAGGATTGAAATCAAAGGATATCTTGCAAGCCTGATTAAACCGGAATTGTCGTCGGAAGTGTTGGTAGCGGGAGAGGGACTTGAACCCCCGACACGCGGATTATGATTCCGCTGCTCTAACCACCTGAGCTACCCCGCCACAGGGGAAACGTGACAGTCATTTGACTGGCCGCTCCATCAGGATGAGCGGCTTATAAGGTGCCGCTCCCTAAAGTGTCAAGCGCAAGATGCGCAAAAAATTCGCTTTCCGCATTGTTGCGAAAAGCGAATGGTTTCAGGCGGCAACCGGCTTTTCGAGGAGAGCCTTCAGCGATGCCTCGGCTTCTGCCGAGCGCTCGGAGCGCTCGATGAAGCCGCCGCCGTAAACGCGGGCATCGGCACCTGGGGCGGAATAGAGAACGCAGGCCTGACCGGGCGCGACACCCGCCTCACCCGTCATCAGATCCACATAGATTCCGTTTTCATCGGCGTGCAGCACCGCTTCTGTCGGCGGGCGGGTGGAGCGCACCTTGGCGTAACAGGCAAACCCCTGCCCGGCATCCTCGGTCAGCTCACCGTCACCCAGCCAGTTCATGTCACGGAGATAGACACGGTGGGTTTCTAGGGCCTCACGCGGGCCAACAATGACACGGCGGCCACGCGCATCGAGATGCACCACATAGAGGGGCTCACCTGTCGCCACTCCGATGCCGCGGCGCTGACCAATCGTATAATGCACGATGCCGTCGTGGCGGCCGAGCACACGGCCGTCCAGATGGACGATATCGCCCGCCAGCGCCGCATTCGGCTTCAGCTTGTTGATGATATCGGTGTATTTGCCCTGCGGGACAAAACAGATGTCCTGACTGTCGGCCTTCTTGGCAACGACAAGTCCCATATCCTCGGCGAGCGCCCGGGTCTCGGCCTTGGAGAGACCGCCGAGCGGAAAACGCAGATAATCGATCTGGTCCTGCGTGGTCGCAAACAGGAACCAGCTCTGGTCGCGGTCGCTATCGATCGGTCGATAGAGCGCCCGCCGTCCCGGCTGACCGGGAACCGGGTTGGGGCGCGAGCGGATGTAGTGGCCTGTCGCCAGCGCATCGGCGCCAAGTTCCTGCGCCGTTGCGAGCAGATCCGCGAATTTGACCGTCTGGTTGCAGGCAACGCAGGGTATTGGCGTTTCACCCATCGCGTAGGCCTCTGCAAAGGGATTAATCACGGTTTCGCGGAACCGCGCCTCATAATCCAGCACGTAATGCGGAATGCCAAGGGTTTCGCAGACCCTGCGCGCGTCATCGATATCCTGCCCGGCGCAACAGGAACCCGCGCGGTGCACCGCCGCACCATGATCATAGAGCTGCAGCGTTATGCCGAGGACATCATAGCCCTCGCGTTTGAGGATTCCAGCCACCACAGAAGAATCGACGCCACCGGACATGGCGACAACGATCCGGGTATCTTCCGGCCTCTTGTCAAAATCGAGCGTGTTCACGTTTTTTCCCATCGTCAGTCATAACGGGGGTAAAGGCCCCGCCGCCTGTCGGTCATCCACAGCGAGCATATTGACCGTCATTTCGGACTGCCTGCCTGCGGATTTAAGGGCTGCATATAGAAAGTAATGGCCTCGCACGCAAGTACGGGGCGCAAAACCGCCCCGCACTGTTGCGAACTCTGAGACGACCCTAGGCGCCTGCCGTCTTCTGACCGCTGCTGCCGAACCACTTGTCGCGTTCCCTCCACAGCGCCGGCAGGGCCAGCAATCCAATAGCGGTAAAGGCGATGAGCGTTTTGTTGAGCTGCGAGAGCTCCGCCGTGCGGCCATCCAGATAGTAGACGGCGTAGACAATCCCCACATGCCAGACGTAGACCTGAAGCGAATGGCGGCCGAGCAGCTGCAGGAACTTCAGTGACAGGACCCAGATCACACCTTCGGCGATCGAACGCACGATCGGCCGGTGATGGTACGGACCTGCAATAACAAGCCATGTCACCCCTACGCCGACAGCGAGGAAGTTGATGAGGTAAACCGGGCCGAAGTCGGCACGGATTTCCATGGTCGAAAACTTGCCCATCATGAATTCGGGCATCAGGCCCCAGGCCGTGGCAATGCGCAGCGGCATGAAGAACAGGCAGATGAGAAGAGCGGCCTTCGGCAGCCACGTATGCTCCGGCGAGAAAATCTTCTTCCACGGAATGCGGTTCTGTGCGGTCATCGCGCCCATCACAAGCGCCGAATAAAACACAAGCTGCCAGCCAAGCAGATTGAAGCTCACGCGGATACCCTGCTCATCCGCACCTTTGACAAGTTCGTTCAGCGGGGCCGTCACGATCTGCTGCAGGCCGAGCTGCCCGGCCATCCAGACCAGCAACGAGCCAGCCATGACATAGGCCCACTTGCCATCTAGGCAAAGCTTTACAAGGATCGGCGCAAACAGCATGTAGACGATATATTGCGGCAGAATATCCATAAAGGTTGGCTGGAATAGGAATGTCGCAATCGCTGCGAGACGCAGCGGATCGTCAAACGACGTCATGCCAAGCCAGTTGTACCAGATGTAAGGCGCATGGGGGATGACCATGCGGAAAAACAGGACCGCGATGACAAGACCCATTGCGTAGCGATAAAGCTCCATGGCCCTGTTCCAGATCATCTGCTTGCCGGCATCATAGCCGTATTTCATCATTTTTCGGGCATAGACCATGCCGATCAGCAGACCGGAAAGGAACACGAAGCCCTGTGCATCCTCGACGAATGCGAATTGTCGGTGATTGATTTCCACCAGCCAGAAGCCGCCGGCAAACACCAGATGGTTGATCATCATGAAGACGAGGAAGTAACCACGCATCCCGTCGATCAGGTCGAAGCGTTTCATTTCGATAGCTCTCCGTTCTCGCGGGCCGTGCATTGCCCGGCCACCCAGCCCGGCCTGCGAGACGCCGGGAATTGGATTGTCAACGCGGATTTTCTGCTGAAGTTCCCTGCCCAAAGCGGTTTAGGTCCATCGCGAAAATTCACATTGGCGTGTACAGAGCGTGGTTAGAATGTCGGGACTGAATGGCCGATGAATGAAAAAAGGCGATTCCGTGGAGAAATTAGCCATGCGCGGGTGATATGCCTCGGCTCTCAGGGTGTAAAGCGTTGCATAGCAACGCGAGATGAAAAACGCTCATCAATCGCCCGGCGAGATGTCGTCCGTAAGATTTTACCGCGCTTTCTTCTGTGAGGAAGGCGGTCCCCGACAGGAAAAAGCCCGGAGCAATTGAACCCCGGGCTTCTCGAATCATGCGTGACAAAAATTATCAGGCGGCGGCCTGAATCGCAGCAACCTGCCAGTTATCATTTCCCGGACGGCGAACGAAGGTCCACATCTCAATCGCTTCGGATGGATGCATCTCATCGCCCTCGATCACCTTGCCGGAATTGCGATCCCGCATCACGTCAATAGCGGAATAACGCATCGCAACGGTTGCGTAATCCTGCCCTTCCTCGTGCCATGCCTCGGCAACATCGCCCTGGAGCAGGGTCACGTCACGCACGTCGTTCTTCACGCCGCTCGTCGCGTTGTCGCTCAGTTCCTCGGCGAGATAGGACATGGCTTCCGGCGTCGTCAGTTTGCGCAACGTGCCGTAGTCTTCGGCAGCATAGGCGGCCTGAACATCCTCCAGCATCTTCTGGAAGGTTTCGAGATCGCTCTGGGTAATCCCGATTTCATCGCCTTCGGACATGGCGTTGGCATGCGCTACAGGCTTGGCCGTCGCAGTCGCCGCCGTGGCCGTCGCCGCGCCGGCGGTTGTGCCAGCCAGGGCTCCGATTTTCGGGATCTTGAAGGACGATGCTGCCGAGCCAGACTGGGGACCACCGTTGAAGGAGGAGCGCGCGTTATCAGCGCGCTGCGAATTGCCTGCAGAACCATAGGCCGGCTGGCCCTGACGGCGCGAGGCGAAGAAGCGCATGGCGAGCATGACGAGCAAGCCAATCAATGCCACCTGCAACAACATGCCGAAGAAGCCAGCCATGCCGCCGAAGCCGCCGCCAAGGAGCATGCCGAACAGGCCGCCCATGAGCAGACCGCCCATCAAACCACCCATCATGCCGCCAAACAGGCCGCGGCTCTGCTGCGGAGCCTGGGCGCCTGGACGGGCAGGCTGAGCCGTGCTCGGTGCAGCCTGATTGGTGTTTGGCGTCATGCTACGATTGATCGGCGCGGTCTGGCCGGGTGCCGTGCTGGTAGAAGGGGGTGCGGAGTAGGTCCGCGTTCCACGGCTGCCGAAGCCGCCGCTGGCGCGGCGCGCCTCTGCCATGTCAACCGCAACGAAAGACACCGCGATACCAAGCGCGGCGACTGCAAACAAACCCTTGAAGCGCCGAAAGGCAGCAAACATCGTTATCTCCTGTTGGCCACCCTCCCATGAGCGGCATCTCGCCAGCCGATATAGCAACTCACGATCATCATTTTTAGACCGCCAGGCTTAAATTTTTTGTGATATGCAACCACTGCGCGATCCAGATGGCAAAAGCCGCAATAATGACAACTGGAAAACAAAAACCGGCACAGGGTCTCCCCCGCACCGGTTCCTATTGTCCCCTTGGGAGGAACGATAGATCAGTCGACGTTAAACGTCAGCGGTTTGACCTGGCGGATGGCCGGGTTGGCGCGCAGCTTGTCCAGCACCTTTTCGGAAACCGGGCCGTCAACGTAAAGCAGGGCGATGGCGTCGCCGCCTTCCTTTTCACGGCCGAGCTGGAAGTTCGCGATGTTGACGCCAGCTTCGCCGAGGGTGGTGCCCATGAAGCCGATCATGCCGGGAACGTCCGTATTGGTGATGTAGATCATGTGCGCGCCAACGTCGGCGTCCATATTGATGTTCTTGATCTGGATGAAGCGTGGCTTGCCGTCCGAAAACACCGTGCCGGCAACCGAGCGGATCTGGTTTTCCGTCTTCACCGTCAGCTTGATGTAGCCATCGTAAACGCCGGTCTTGTCGCGCTTGACTTCGGACAGGATGATGCCCTTTTCTTTGATCATGACAGGCGCCGAAACCATGTTCACGTCAGCTACCTGGCTGCGAATGAGGCCGGCCAGCAACGCGCTGGTCAACGCCTTCGTGTTCATGTTGGCGGTTGCGCCATCGTAAAGGATTTCGATTTCCTTGGTGGCGCTTTCCTGCACCTGACCAACGAAAGAACCGAGAACATCCGCCAGACGAATGAAGGGCTTCAGACGCGGTGCTTCGTCAGCCGTGATCGACGGCATGTTGATGGCGTTGGAGACCGCACCCTTGACGAGGTAGTCCGACATCTGCTCGGCAACCTGAAGAGCGACATTCTCCTGAGCTTCGGTGGTCGAGGCGCCGAGATGCGGCGTGCAGACGACGTTCGGCAGACCGAAGAGCGGGCTCTCGGTGGCGGGCTCAACTTCAAACACGTCAAAACCGGCGCCGGCGACATGGCCGGACTTGATGGCTTCGGCAAGAGCTGCCTCATCCACCAGACCGCCACGGGCGCAGTTGACGATACGAACGCCCTTCTTGGTCTTGGCAAGGTTCTCGGCATTGAGGATGCCGCGCGTCTTGTCGGTCATCGGTACATGCAGGGTGATGAAATCGGCCTGCGCCAGCAGCTCGTCCAGCTCAACCTTGGTGACGCCCATCTCCTGCGCGCGCTCCGGCGAAAGGAAGGGGTCGTAGGCCAGAACATGCATCTTGAGGCCAAGCGCACGCGAGCAGACGATCGAGCCGATATTGCCGGCACCGATGACGCCGAGCGTCTTGCCGGTGATCTCTACACCCATGAACTTCGACTTTTCCCACTTGCCGGCCTGCGTGGAGCTATCGGCTGCCGGAAGCTGGCGCGCGACGGCAAACATCAAAGCGATGGCGTGTTCCGCCGTCGTGATGGAGTTCCCGAAGGGCGTGTTCATGACGATGATACCGCGGCGCGAGGCAGCCGGGATGTCAACATTGTCGACGCCGATGCCTGCGCGGCCGATGACCTTGAGGTTCGTCGCAGCCTCGATCAGCTTTTCGGTCGCCTTGGTGGCGGAGCGGATGGCGAGACCATCGTAATTACCGATGATTTCAGCAAGCTTGTCCTTGTCCTTGCCGAGCTTCGGCTGGAAATCGACTTCGACGCCACGATCACGGAAAATCTGGACGGCGGTTTCCGACAGTTCGTCGGATACGAGTACGCGAGGTGCCATGGTTCACGGGCTCCTTGGAGGAAGGGATGGAAATGTGCGAATGGGGAATGCGCGGCCCTGCATCATCACAGGGCCGGTATCAAAATCAGGCGGCAGCCTTGGAAAGCGTTGCCTTCTGCGTCTCATAAGCCCAGGCGAGCCAGGGCATGACGGCTTCCATATCCACCGTCTCGATGGTCGCGCCGGCCCAGATGCGCAGACCGGACGGTGCATCACGGTAAGCGCCGATATCGAGGGCGACATTCTCCTTTTCGAGCAAGGCGACGATGCCCTTGGCAAAATCTGCCTGCGCGGCCGCATCCAGCGCCTGTACCTCGGGATCAACGATCTTGAGGCAGACGGACGTGTTGGAGCGGGTTTCCGGCTTCACGGCCAGATTGGCAATCCAGTCGTTCTTCTCGATGAAGTCGTAGATAACCTTGGCATTGGCGTCAGCACGGCCGATCAGCGCCTTCAGCCCTCCGAGGTTCTTCGCCCAGAGCAGAGCGTCGATGTAGTCCTCAACACAAAGCATGGACGGCGTGTTGATGGTTTCGCCGGTAAAGATGCCTTCGATCAGCTTGCCGCCGGAGACCATGCGGAAGATTTTCGGAAGCGGCCAGGCAGGGGCATAGCTCAGCAGACGCTCAACGGCGCGCGGCGACAGGATGATGACGCCATGACCGCCCTCGCCGCCCAGAACCTTCTGCCAGGAGAAGGTGACGACGTCGAGTTTCGAAAAGTCCATGTCCTGCGCAAACGCCGCGGATGTGGCGTCGCAGATGGTCAGGCCCTTGCGGTCGGCGGGAATGAAATCGGCGTTGGGAACACGAACGCCCGAGGTCGTGCCGTTCCATGTAAAGACCACGTCACGGTCGAAATCGACGTCGGCAAGGTTCGGCAGCAGGCCATAATCGGCCTCGAACTTGCGCACGTCCTTCAGCTTCAGCTGCTTGACGACGTCGGTGACCCAGCCGGCGCCGAAGCTTTCCCAGGCCAGCATATCGACGCCACGTTCACCGAGCAGCGACCAGAGCGCCATTTCTACGGCGCCGGTGTCGGACGCGGGAACGATGCCGATACGATAATCGGCGGGAACATTGAGAATTTCACGGGTGAGATCGATGGCCTGCTTCAGCTTGGCTTTGCCAACCTTGGCGCGATGCGAGCGACCGAGCGGTGCATCGGAGAGAGCATCTAGCGACCAACCGGGGCGCTTCGAGCAGGGACCAGAGGAAAAATGCGTATTGCCCGGACGAACGTCCGGCTTCACGATATCTGTCATTTAACTACCCTTTCAGATAGGCGCCTCTCGTTAGGGAGAGGTGTCCTGACGCCGTTGCTATTCCTGTCGCCGGTTCCAGTCAAGCGGATAATGTCGCTGCGCAAAAGAATCTTGGCCAATATGCGTCATGCGCGGCGTCAGATGCCGGTAAAACAAAACCGCCCGCAACCCGAAGGGTGCGGACGGTCTGAAACTACCAGCGGTGCGTGACGTTTATTTATAAACGGCAGGCTGCAGCGGAATATCGGCAGGCGGCATGTATTGCGCTGTATCGCAGCCGTTGAAGACATAACGACCGCCGAGACGCACTTCATGCGAATAGAGGCCCTTGTCGCGGCCGGGGCCGCCATTGTTCTCATAGGCAAACATTTCGCCCTTGTTGATGTGGCGGAAACGATAGCCGACATCGGCCTTCAGGTTACAGGTCACGTCGATCGACGCACCAGCCATGAGGGCATAAGCGAAACGCCACTTGCCACTGCCGCCGTGCTCCGTCGTCTCGTCGCAGTAACCCGATCCATCGGTCGCGCAGGAGGTGTTACGAAGCTTGTCCCACTTAACGTAGGCAGCACCGACGCCGCCGCCAACGTAAGGCGTGACGCGACCATAGGTGCCGAGATCGACATAGGCATTAGCCATCAGCGTGTAGGCGCGCAACGCGGCCAGATCGGTAGAAACGCAGGGAGCGCCATTGCCACAGAACCCGCGGGTGGAGCCACGGAAGTCCGCCTTGCCCATATAGTCGAAGGTCAGATCGCTGCGGAAATAGTTGTTGAACTGGTAACCGACACCCGCGCCGATATTGTAGCTGTCCTTGATTTTCGCGGTTTCGAAATCCGCGAGATAGCCACCAGGTCCACCCTGATAATAATTGGCGCCACGAAGCTTGTTGAAGGAATAACCGACGTCGCCGCGCAGGTACCAGCCACTTGCCTGAGTGACGGACACCTCGGGGGCATCGACATAGGCAGGTGCGGGCTCGGCTTGATAAAGATCGGCAGCGATGGCGCTTGTACCGGTCAGCAGGACGGCCAGAAATCCGGCCAGGACGTTTTTCATGACTTCCACTCCAGAAGAGGCACGTGCGGTTCGGCAGCAGATGCCAGTGAACTGTTCAGTCATGGAGATTGACGTAAAATGGTTAAGTCCCGATTAACCACGATGATTCACTATGTTTATTAGATAAACCTCAAAGAAAAAGCCGGCCCCCGGGACCGGCTTTTTACATTCAAACCAAATCAGTTACGCCGCAGAGCGTGCGTTGGTGATGACGACGACGAGATCATTGACGATCTGCTCCACCTTGGCGCTGTCGTCGCCTTCCGCCATGACGCGGATGAGCGGCTCGGTGCCGGAAGGGCGGATAACCAGGCGGCCATTACTGGCCAATGCACTTTCGGCATCCGCAATGGCCTGCTGCACCACAGGATTTTCGAGCGGCTTGCCACCGGAGATACGGACATTCTTCAGAAGCTGCGGCACAGGCTCGAACTTGCGGCAGACCTCGCTGACAGTGCGGCCCGAGCGCTTGACCTTCGCCAGAACCTGCAGGGCGGCGACAAGGCCATCCCCCGTCGTGCCGTAGTCCGACAACACGATATGACCCGACTGCTCGCCACCGACGTTGAAATTGTGGTTGCGCATATGCTCAACAACGTACCGGTCACCGACCTTTGTGCGTGCAAGCGTCAGTCCCTGATCGCCGAGGAATCGCTCAAGGCCAAGATTGGACATGACAGTTGCAACGATGCCGCCGCCACGAAGCATGTTGTCGGCCGCCCAGCTATCGGCAATCGTTGCCATCAACTGGTCGCCGTCGACGATTTCGCCGCGTTCGTCGACGATAATAACGCGATCCGCATCGCCATCGAGCGCAATGCCGATATCGGCCCGCACCTCGTGGACCTTCTTCTGAAGGGCTTCCGGGTGAGTGGAGCCACATTCGAGGTTGATGTTGATACCATTCGGCTCGTTGCCGATGGTGACAACCTCGGCACCAAGCTCCCACAGAGCGGCAGGCGCTACCTTGTAGGCCGCACCATTCGCACAGTCGATGGCAATCCGAAGGCCGCTCAGCGTGACGTCACGCGGCAGGGTGCGTTTGACGAATTCAATATAGCGATAGATATCGCCATCCACACGCTTCGCCCGGCCGATCTCAGAAGGCTTGGCCAGCTGGGCGTAAATATCCTTGTCGAGGAGGTCTTCAATCTCCAGTTCCAGTTCGTCGGAAAGCTTGTAGCCGTCGGGCCCGAAGAGCTTGATGCCATTGTCAGAGAACGGATTATGGGATGCGGAGATCATTACGCCGATATCAGCCCGCAGCGAGCGCGTCAGCATTGCCACGGCCGGGGTCGGGATCGGTCCGAGCAGAAACACGTCCAGTCCTGCCGCCGTAAAGCCCGCGACCAGCGCATTCTCAAGCATATATCCGGAAAGTCGGGTATCCTTACCGATGACCACGCGATGGCGATGATGACCACGGCGGAAAATCGTTCCTACGGCAATGCCCACCCGCATCGCCAGATCAGGCGTCATCGGAAAGACGTTCGATTGTCCGCGGATACCATCGGTTCCGAAATAACGGCGTGCCATTTGAACTCCAAATCTCTCAGGCTTGCCGGGCAAAGGCGGAAATAACCGGCAGCGTTTTTGGCTAGATGCCACAAACGAGAATAAACAGCACGTAAATTACCACAAAAATGGCTTATATCTTGTTACCAGAATAAAAAGGCCACCTGGAAATCCGGGTGGCCTTTTACAATAGCAAAACTGCTGGAGCTGTCAGTGCGGCTGCGGCTCCATGCCACCCTCCGCCTCACCGTCGCCTTTGGCCTCGCCGTCACCCTTGGCCTCGCTCGGGCCGTCCTTCTTGGTGCCAGCCTTCGGCACTGCCGAGCCACGGCTACCAGGCGAATCATCGCCCAGATCGCGCGCGGGCTTCTCGCCCTTCAAGAGGGCCTTGATTTCGTCGCCCGTCAGGGTCTCGTATTCAAGCAGACCTTCTGCAATCGCCACGAAGCCATCGTGGTTTTCCGTCAGGATGCGCCGCGCTTCGGCGTAAGCCTCATCGATCAGGCGACGAACTTCGGTATCGATCGTCTGAGCAGTGGCTTCAGAAACATTCTTCGACTGAGACACGGAGTGACCGAGGAAGACTTCCTGCTGGTTTTCACCGTAGGACACCTGGCCAAGAGCGTCGGAGAAGCCCCACTGCGTGACCATGGCGCGGGCAAGCTTGGTCGCCTGCTCGATGTCCGAGGACGCGCCCGAGGTAATGTTCTCCTTGCCGAAAGTCAGCTCTTCGGCAACGCGGCCACCCATCATGATCACGAGACGCGATACCATCCACTTGTAGCTCATGGAATAGCGGTCGCCTTCCGGCAACTGCATCACCATGCCAAGAGCGCGACCGCGCGGAATGATCGTCGCCTTGTGCAACGGATCGGCAACGGCAACTTTCAGCGCGGTGATGGCGTGACCGGCTTCGTGGTAGGCGGTCAGCTTCTTTTCGGCCTCGGTCATGGCGGAGGAGCGGCGCTCCGCGCCCATCATGATCTTGTCCTTTGCGTCTTCGAACTCCTGCATGGTAACCACGCGCTTATTGCGACGGGCGGCCATCAGGGCAGCTTCGTTGACGAGGTTCATCAAGTCCGCACCGGAAAAACCGGGAGTGCCGCGGGCCAGAACCTTGAGGTCGACATTCGGCGCCAGCGGCACGTTGCGGATATGCACCTTGAGGATGCGTTCACGCCCGACGATGTCAGGGTTCGGCACGACAACCTGACGGTCGAAGCGGCCGGGACGCAGAAGTGCGGGGTCAAGAACGTCAGGACGGTTTGTCGCAGCGATGAGGATGATGCCCTCATTCGCCTCGAAGCCGTCCATCTCGACGAGAAGCTGGTTCAGCGTCTGTTCGCGTTCGTCGTTACCGCCTCCCAGGCCGGCACCACGATGGCGGCCAACGGCGTCGATTTCGTCGATGAAGATGATGCAGGGCGCATTCTTCTTGGCCTGCTCGAACATGTCGCGGACGCGGCTTGCGCCGACGCCGACGAACATTTCAACGAAGTCCGAGCCTGAAATGGTGAAGAACGGGACGTTTGCCTCACCCGCGACGGAGCGCGCAAGAAGCGTCTTACCAGTGCCCGGAGGACCGACAAGCAGCACGCCGCGCGGAATCTTGCCGCCAAGGCGCTGAAACTTCTGCGGGTCACGCAGGAATTCCACGATTTCCTCAAGATCCTGCTTGGCTTCGTCCACGCCAGCCACGTCGTCAAATGTGACGCGTCCATGCGCTTCCGTCAGCAGCTTTGCCTTGGATTTACCAAAGCCCATCGCGCCCCGCGAGCCGCCCTGCATTTGCCGCATGAAAAACAGCCAGACGCCGAGGATGAGGAACATCGGCAAAAGTGTGCCGAGGTAGCTCAGGAAGCCGGAGGAGCCGTCACTTTCCGGACGCGCAACAATGGTGACGTTCTTGCTCTGCAAGCGCTCCATCAGGCTGTCGTCAATGACGGGGGAATAGGTCTGAAAGGCCGTGCCGTTTTCAGTATAGGTTCCGAGAACCCGGTTACCAGTGACGGTCACGTCACGAACTCGCCCGGAGTCCACATCACGAAGGAACTGGGAATACGGGATTTCCCGCGAGCCTGTCTGCGTCGGCGATGTCTGGAACATACTGAACAACGCGATCAGCAACAGGGCGATCACGGCCCACAAGGCGAAATTTCTGAAATTTGGGTTCATCGAACTCCCCGAACTCACACGGACAAACCTGCTGCCCGCCATTATGTGCCCCTAACATAAGGACGACATATGCCCTTGCCAAGGCAAAGCGCACTTTCTGATGCGTTTTGGTGTAAAAACTCTTCCAAGGCAATTCACGAAAAAGAGGCCGGATTTAAACCGGTGGCTGTGGATAGGCAGGTCGCCCGAATAAAGCAGCGATTGCATTTGCCAGTTCGAGGTCGAAACGCGGCAGGAAAAGGTCGAAAGGCGCAAGTCTCGGTGCGATGCTGACGGCATCAGGCGGCAGCGCCACACCAACCTCAGCTGCGGCAATTTGCGGCAGCCCCGCCACAGCCTGTTTAAGCACGCTCGATGGCGCCGTGGCAAAAGGCCCTACCAACCGAGCAGCATCGACAGCGCTGCCCGCTCTGACAAGCACCGAAACGGGCCATCCATTCTTCACGGCGAAGCGGTCGTCCCAAACCGCTGTCTTTTGCGAACCGACCAACAGCTGCGGAAGGTTTCGTTGCTCGCGTAGCAGATAAAGGGCGTCGCGCCGTCGATCCAGAAGCACACGCCCCACCGTCATCCGTCCGGCGTCGCCCTCTCGCAGAAACTCCAGGACACGCTCCATGCTGCCTGCAGCCGGGAAAAACGCTCTGCCGCCCAGAGTGGCAATCAGGGCTGCCAGCCCGTGGCGAAACTCCGGGCGATCGGGATCGACGTCTTCATTGGCGATTCTGGCCAGTGCCGCATGCAAGATTTGGGCGCGATCCGCCAGAAATGCGGCTGTCTTCCGAGCAAGGACCTGTCGTCTGGGGGACAGCTCAAAATCGATTGGTGAAGGAGACAGAGAGAGGCTGTTGCGGACCCGCACACGTTCATATCGTATGTTTTCATTGCTGGGGTCGTCGAGCCAAGTCTGCGCACGGGACAGGACATAGTCACGGATCGCCTGCCTCTCACAACGGAGGAAGGGCCGCATGACCCAGCATTGACCCTCGTATAAAACCGCATCTGCCATACCGGAAAGGCCGACAGCCTCACTGCCGCCATTGCGGGCGGCACGCATCGCCACGGTTTCCCGCTGGTCGCCCAGCGTATGCCCGGTCACCACAAAATCAGCGCGGGTTTCCCGGAACACCTCCGCGATCAGACGGTAGCGGGCCAAACGCGACGCCTCGGAAATGCCGGAGGCGGGTTTGGCGCCCTCCCATCGGCGGATCATGTGGGGAACTGAAAGCTCAGCGCAAAGTTTCGCGACCCTTTCGGCCTCATAAGCCGATTCGGCTCTCAACGCATGGTCGACAGTGACGGCGGAAAGCTGGAGGCGCTCCCGCCCTGTTTCCGCCTGTACCTGACACAGCGCCAGCAACAGGCCTGTTGAATCGCTGCCGCCGGAGATTGCAACGAGGATGTGGGTGGGCTTGCCTAGATTTTCGACAAAGGACCGTGCCGCGGTGAGCGGCGAAACCAGCGCGTCCGGCTGGGTGCCATCATCAGGCATAGACATACCCGCCCTCGCAGGGGAAAATCAGCAGCTGAGACGCTTCTGTTCGCTGGCAACCTTGCTCAGCACGGTCTTCGACGCGTTGGGGTAGCGCTTCGGCACCTCTCGCAGGGTCGCGCAGGCCGTTTCGGTATTGTCGAGAGCCGCAAGCGACATGCCGAGCTTCATCAACATTTCGGGAGCCTTTGGCGATTTGCCGTAAGCCTGGTGGCCATTCAGGAAAGTCTTGGCAGCTTCGTTGAACTTGCCTTGAGAATATTGCGCTTCACCCAGCCAGAAGCTGGCATCCGCAGCCTTTGAACCCTTCGGATACCCCTGAAGGTACTGCTGGAAGCCCTGTTCTGCCAGCTTGTAATCACCGGACAGCACATGGCCGTAGGCTGCCTGATAGATGTCGCCCTCGCTCGTCAGCGCGGCGGTATTGACCGGGTCCGTTTTACGCGGGGCGTTGCCCGTCGTCACACCCGGAAGGCTGCCGGAAGAATTGTTCGCGCCCGAGTTAAGCGTACCACCGATCGGCATCCCCTTCGAGTCGAGTTCGATCGAACCCAAAGTCGTCTCACCCGGCGCGGCGGTCGGAGCATTGGAGGGAGCAGACGGGGAAACGGAAGCGCCACCCTGGGGTGGCGTTTCGATGATTGTTGCAACGTCGTCGGTCGGAGGTGTCGCCGGACTGACCGGGCTTGCTTCCGCCTTCTTTTTCGGCGCTGCTGCGGGACTTGCACCCTTGCCGCCTTCCAGTTCCTGGAAGCGGAATTCATTGTCTTCCTGCGCCTTGCGGATGGTTTCCTGCATCTGCAGAAGCTGGAAGCTCATTTCTTCGATACGGCCGTTGAGCTGCCGGATCTGCTCTTCAAGCTGCTGAACGCGATAGGCTTCATTGGCCTGAACCCGGATGACCGGGGGCTGCTGTTGAGAGTTGATCGTGCCGAAGCTACCCCCCGCACCGAACAGCGGACCCGAAACGGCAGTGCCGCTCAAGCCGGTGCAGGCTGCAAGCCCCAGCATTCCCGCCACGACAAGTTTCTTCATCTCATTCGTCCTGCCTTAACTGATTTGCATCGGAATGATGCAACCCGGATTTTTTCCATATCAACCGAAAAAGCAACTTAACTTCGGCCAAACTATGAAAAAATAAAAGGCGGCCCGAAGACCGCCCTTCATTCACGTTCACAATAACGTCAGACGATTACATGCCGGCGCCGCCGAGAACCGTCACAGCGCGACGGTTCTGCGACCAGCAGGAGATGTCGTCGCAGACAGCGACCGGACGTTCCTTGCCGTAGGAGATCGTCTTCATGCGGTTTGCCGGCACACCCTGAGAGATCAGGAAGTCACGGGTCGCTGCGGCGCGGCGGGCGCCGAGCGCAAGGTTGTATTCACGCGTGCCGCGCTCGTCGGCATGACCTTCAACAGTGATGGCGTATTTCGGATAACGAGCCAACCACTGAGCCTGACGCTGAAGGGTCTGCTGCGCGTCGGCGCGGATCGAGGTGGAATCGGTGTCGAAGAAGATGCGGTCGCCGACATTGACCGTGAAGTCCTGCTGGGATCCCGGAGTTGCGGAGCCCGCGCCACCAAGGCCGAGCTCACCGGCGCTGTTCGGCATGTTCTTCTTGTTCGCGCAGCCAGCGAGAGCAAGTGCGAGCGTCATGGCGATGACAGCCGGGTTACGGGCCAGTTTCTGCATGGGGCTGAGTGCCGAAGTTTGTGTACGGCTCATCGCCGGTCTCTCCTTAGGATTTCAATAACGTTGCCGGACACTAACTGATCGCGGTTAACGGCCGACAAACGCTTATGGTTAACAGAAAGGAAATGTCCCACTTTTTTGCTCCCTCACAACACTTTGCGGCAAGAAAGAGGCACGGTTCCCTATGGTATCAATTAAAACACGATGGCGCCGGTTCAGACCGGCGCCATTGTGGCAGTCATATCAGTCCAGAAGCGGCGACCATGCCGGGTCCGAAGCGAATGTTGGCGTCTTGATGAGCTGTTCGTTATAGCCCGTCAGGTCGATCGAATAGAGCTGCGGACCACCGGCGCCGGCGTTCTGACGGAAGAACATCAGCACGCGGCCGTTCGGCGCCCAAGTCGGGCCTTCATTGTGGAAACCGCTCGTCAGGATGCGTTCTCCCGAACCGTCGGTCTTCATGACACCGATCGAGAACTTGCCACCCGACTGCTTGGTAAAGGCAATCAGATCGCCGCGCGGAGACCATACCGGCGTGGAATAGGAACCATCGCCGAAGGAAATGCGCTGCTGGCCGGAACCATCGGCATTCATGACGTAAATCTGCTGGCGGCCACCGCGGTCACTTTCAAAGGCGACGCGCTGGCCGTCAGGGGAATAGGACGGAGCCGTATCGATCGCCGACGTATTGGTCAGGCGTGTCGTGGTGCGAGAGCGCAGATCCATAGTGTAAATATTGGCGTTGCCGTCCTGCTGAAGGCTCATGATGACCTTCTGGCCGTCAGGCGAGAAGCGCGGCGAGAACGTCATACCTGGGAAATTGCCAACGACTTCACGCTGTCCGGTTTCCAGCTGCAGAAGATAAACGCGCGGCTGCTGGCCTTCAAAGGACATGTAGGTGACTTCCTGGCGGCTCGGCGAAAAACGCGGTGTCAGGACGATGTCGTTCGAGTTAGTCAGGTTGCGGACGTTGAAACCGTCCTGGTCCATGATCGACAGCTGCCGCTTGCGGGCCGTCTTCGGACCACTCTCGGAAACAAAAACGACGCGGGTATCGAAGTAGCCCTTTTCACCGGTGATGCTTTCGTAGATCGCATCCGCGATGATGTGGGCGACGCGCCGCCAATTTTCTGGCTGAGTAAAGAACTGCTGGCCTGCCATCTGCTTATTTGCAAAAGTGTCCCACAGACGGAATTCCGCGCGCAGGCGGCCATCCCCTTCGCGCGTCACACGACCAGTCACGAGCGCCTGCGCATTGATGACTTTCCAGTCTTCAAAACGTGGCTGTTGATCCGGATTGCTGATCTTCTCGATGAAGGCATTCTTGTTAATCGGCGCGAAGAGACCGGACCGTTGGAGGTCGGCGGCGACAACGGCAGAAACCTGCGCGCCTATTCCGTCACCGGATATGAAATCAGTAATAGCAATGGGCAGAGGCTGCACATTGCCCTTATTGATGTTGATTTGAACTTCCGCATTGGCAGGCACGACAGCAACCAGCGAAAACAACATGCCCGTTGCAACCATGAGGGCGCGGAGGACAGAACTCTTGATCATTGAAACAAGCCTTTCAGCTTCTTACGAAAATGGGACAGATTTTTCAGGCGCATAGTGTCGACTCCAGAATCTGTCGGCTTAAGTCGCGAAATCGGACGCATCGAAGTTGAAAACGATTGTGTTCCAACCCTTTTCGCCATCGTATTTCTCAGGTGGCAAATTCTGCAAAGGCGATGAGCGCAGAACGGCACGCCGGGTGCTGCTTTCCACTGCACGGCGGGTACCTTCAGGACCACCCGATGCCGTTACCTCCGGCTCGCCCACCACGTTCCCCGCCTTATCCAGCGAAACCCGGACCTGCACCCTTACCTCGGCTACACCCGTCAGGCCGGCGACCATCGACCAGTTCTTCTGAACCTGGCCTCTCACATTGTCCATTTCGCTAGCGCTCAATCCCGTACCGATGGTCTTCTTACCGCCAAGAGACGCCGTCTGGGTCGAGCGCTTTGCGCCGCCGCCGGAAGGTGCCTGCTTGTTAAGCAGCGCAGAAATTTCGTCGGCGTTAAATTCACTCGCCTGAGAGGAAGCAGATTTCGCCGTCTCCTGTTTCTTCTCGCCCGGTTTTTTATCCGAAGGCTTGTCCGTGGACTTGGCCTGATCGGGTTTCTTCTCAGCTGGTTTCTGCTCGGCGGGCTTCGTCTCGGCCTGTTTCGGCTCTTCGGGCTTAGGTGGCTCAGGCCTGGAATTCGGGCGCGGAACGTTTTGCGGCACGGGGATTTCGGCCGGCTCCTGCGTCGCCGGCGGAGGCTCCTCCGCTTTCGTTTCCTGCGGTGGCGGCTCGGTCTTCGGCTGCGGTGTAATCTCAGGCTTCGTCTGAGGCAGGGCGGCCATTTCCTGCGGCTTCGGAGCCGAGGTTTCTTCCTTGACTATCTCCTTCACGTCGTTCGCTTTGGTATCGACGGTAGGAAGTGGCTTTTCCTGTTTGGGCGGGGCGGCCGCACTCATATTGTCGTTTGGCTTGGTCGTCGGCGTCGGCGGCGCCTCTATATCTGCCGTGTTGTTACCGACATTCTGAGAGTTCTCGATGATGTCGGGCCGGGTCGTCGGAACAGGAGCAGATTTTTCCGCCTTTGGAGCGTTCTTATCACCCTGCTGGATCTGGGTCAGCTCTTCAACATTCACCAGCTCCACCGGCAGGGCCTCAGCCTGCGACACGTCGAGCGGTTCCGGCGAGCCCAGGGAGACAAGGGCGAAAGCCAGAAGCGACGCATGCACGATCGCGGATGTGGTAAGGCTGCCCTTCATTGCTTTACGTCAATTGTCCTGTTTCTGCCGAGTCACAAGGCCGATATTTTTGAAGCCGGCCGCCTGGATACGCGCCATCACATCCGCGACCACGCCATAGGCGGCAACGGAATCCGCGCGCACGAAAATGCGTTCATTGTAGCCCGTCGTGGCGATTGCCTGCAGCTTGTCCGCCACTTCGGCCGCCTGAATTTCTGTTTCCTGCAAATGAATCTGGCCATTGGCATTCACGGAAATCGTGATCGGCTGCGTGTCCGAATTCAAGGCATTGGCTGAGGTTTGCGGCAGATCGATCGGCACGCCCACCGTCATCATCGGCGCAGCGACCATGAAAATGATAAGCAGCACGAGCATGACGTCGACGAGCGGCGTCACGTTGATTTCGCTGATTGCGCCGCCTTTGCGCCGCCCGCCGCGCCCACCACGGCGTCCACCGGACCCGCCGCCGCTGCCACCTGCTGACATACCCATTTCATCTACTCCATTTTGCCCGACGGCAAATCATTCAACGGCGTTTCAGTTGTGGCCGCTTATTGGGCGGCCTGCCGTGTCTGAAGTTTTTCGTCGATCTGGCGCGACAGGATCGCGGAGAATTCATCGGCAAAGCCTTCCATACGCGCCGAAAGCTTGTGCGCGTCGGCCGTAAACTTGTTGTAGGCGATAACCGCGGGAATAGCCGCGACGAGGCCGATAGCCGTTGCCAGCAGCGCTTCCGCGATGCCGGGCGCCACAACGGCGAGGTTGGTCGACTTCGAGCCGGCAATCGCCTGGAACGAGGTCATGATACCGACCACCGTGCCGAAAAGTCCGATAAAAGGACCAGCCGACCCGATGGTCGCGAGCGAACCGAGGCGCGCCTCGTATTGTTCGCCTTCACGCGCAATCGTCACATCCATCGCCCGGTCGATACGCATCTGCAAACCAATGGGCGAACGCGCGCCGCGCTCGAATGATTTCTTCCATTCGCGCATGGCGGAAACGAAGATCGCGGCGAGGCCGCCATTCTGACGTTCCGCCAGTGTGCGATAGAGTTCCTCGAGCGACTGCCCCGACCAGAACACCTGCTCGAACTGGTCGAACTGGCGCTTCGCCTTGCCGAAAGTCACATATTTGTCGAAGACGATCGCCCACGTCCAGACCGAGGCGGCGATCAGTCCGATCATTACGAGCTTCACGATGAGGCCCGCCTGCATAAACAGCGCCCAGAGACTTACATCGTGCGTCGCCGCTGCCAAACCTGCCTGTTCCATAAAAATCCAATCCCCGAATCCAAACGCCCGGTACGGGACCGGGCGATTCAAACGCGTGTTAACGCTCGAAGCTATGCGACGGCAGTCGCCAACCCCTTTGCCATACCCCGATACTTGCCAGTGAGCCTTACTCGCCAATAAATTTGGTGAAAGGAAGGCGTGCACCGCACAAATGCCGGTTGCTAAAGTAAGACACCATTATGGTTAAAGGAGTGTTACGACCGCGCCACACCGGATTGATTTATGGTTGAACAGCTCAATTACTTCAGGAATTTTTCTGCAACCGTCTCCGGCAAACGCCTTGGCCGACCGCTGGCATTGATGACAGCGATGATGACCTTGGCGGCGACAAGAAGCGTTTCGCCGCGCCGAATTTCCTGATTGAGCACCATTTTCGCGCCACCGGCCTTCTCGGTAATCGTCGTGATCGTCAGGACGTCATCCATCCGCGCAGGGCTTTTGAAATCGATCTCCATGCGGTGAACCACGAAGACGAGGCCCTCCTCATCGGCAGTCAGAAGCGCGCTTTGTTCGCAGCCGAGGCAACGCAGATAATCGGTCCGGCCACGCTCGAGAAAATGCAGGTAACGCGCGTGATAAACGAGGCCGGAAAAATCCGTGTCCTCATAATAGACGCGTTGCATCAGGCGGTGACCATGGTCAATCAGTTCACCCGAAAGTGAAACCAAAAGCTCGTTCATACTGTCTCCTTGGGATTTTCAGCAGCGCCAGCGCGGCCTTCGCGAACGATCAGATGCTCGTGCCGCGAGGGCAGCGCCTCTATCCGCTCTGCGATGAAGCGCGGGCGGAGGTCGTTCTCGATCAAGGCGGAAATGCGCGCGGGGAGCCAACGAAATTCGACTTCGATGCCATCCACCACACGATGGACTATATCGTTGTCATGGAACGGCAGGGGATGATCCAGCGAGACGAGATAATAAAACCCCAGCTCATGGGCCGAATAAACGTCATAGGCAAAAAAGTTTTCCGCCGACCATAAAAGGCGCTCCACCGAACACGCCCGATCAAGCTCCTCGCCGATCTCACGGACGATGGTCTGCTCGGAGCTTTCGCCGATTTCGGCACGACCTCCGGGCAGGGCCCAATAGTCGTCCTTCACGCCACGCTGTACCAAAAGATGTTCATTCTGGAAAATGACGGCCGCCACACGCATGCTGAAGAGCTGCGGTTTGCGATCCAACCGGATCATATGGCGTTCGGGGGCAGAGGTCATTTATCGTCCAGATCGCCGTCATCCCACACGAGATGCCTGGTGGTCTTCGGCAGGCTCTCAATTTCATCGGCGATGAAATAAGGCGGAATATCAAGCTCGGTCAATGCCTTCCTGGTTGCAGCCACCCAGCGAAACTCAAGCTCGTTATCGCCGTCCTGGACCCGGTGGATGATGTCGGTGGGATGAAACCTGAGCCCCTCCGGCAGGTCCATCAGGTAATAGAACCCGAGCTCATGCCAATCCTTGCCTTCGTAGTGGAAGAAATTCTCGACCGCCCAGAGAAGGCGTCCAACCTTTGCCTCAACGCCAAGCTCTTCCACCATCTCGCGCGCCAGCGTTTCTGCGGAGCGTTCGCCCATTTCAGCGCGGCCGCCTGGAAAGGTCCAGAATTTCTCATGCGTCGCGCGGTGCACCAGCACGTGGCCGTGGCGAAATGCAAGTCCCGCGACACGCATCTGGAAGATGCGTGTCGGCTTGAACTTGATGCGGATGCGGGTGTCCTGCTTGTTATCATGCGTCATGGTTGGGCCTGCGGGCTGGAAACATCAAATCGGTTTCCGTCCACCCTAGCGCATCCATTTCCGCTTTTCTCGCTCCTGCATCATCGCCCACAATGAATTCATCCAGTTGGGGCGGCTTGACCGACGTGCCCGCCAACATCGCATGTGCCTGGCCACGATGATGGGTCTGATGCTGGAAGACGTGGGAGAGAACATCATCGCAGCGATCCTGCTGCACACGCGCGCCCCGATGTATATCAACGATCCCGGCAAGGCCGTCTTCATCGAGATCATCGACAAAGGCAATCAACGCTTTATCCAGCTGCGTCTGCGCTTCGTGTAACTCGGCCGCCGTCGCGTAGGGCTCGCTCACCACGAAGGCTGCGTGTCCAAGCGTACCTCCTTGGAGAGCATCGATATAAAACCGGTCGACGATGAGAATGTGATTGAGCGTTGCCCTGAGGGTCGGGAAGAAACTGACGCGCTGCGCGACAAACGCATCCTCAGATAGCTGACGGCAGGCCTGATGCAGCCTGAAATTTGCAAGACGGTTGTTGCGGGCAAGTTTGCGGAAAACTCGCAGCGGATCGTAAGGCATCAGCTTCCCCTTTCTGACGCCTCCCCTGCGGCGCCTTCAACCGGCGTGCTCCAGCTCCGACTTGCTTTTCAGAACCTTCGCGCCATCGTCCTGCTCGATGAGATAGGCAGGTTCGTCCTTGCTTGCCTTGCGCTTTATCTTGGCGCCGGAAATCGTTTTCTCGACATCTTCAGTGAAGGTCTCGATGATTTTTCCTTCCGCTGTGCCCTTGCCCCATTTCCAGCGCACTTTCGTACCCTTGCGATATGCCGACATGATCATCTCCGTACCAAAGACGGTCAAATGCAAAGGCGGCAGGCTTGTTCCCTCAATCGTCTTCCAGCGTCAGACGGAATTGCGCCGCCTCAAGATCCTTCGGCGGCTGCATGCCGAGATGTTTCCATGCCGTGCCGGTCAAAACGCGCCCACGCGGCGTACGCTGGATGAAGCCCTGCTGAATCATATACGGCTCGATAATGTCCTCAATGGCATCGCGCGGCTCCGAAAGGCCCGCAGCGATGGTTTCGATGCCCACGGGGCCGCCGCCGAAATTAACGGCGATCATGGTAAGGTACCGCATATCAAGCTGATCGAGCCCCATATTGTCGACCAGAAGCCGCGTCAAAGCCTCGTCTGCAATCTCGCGGGTGACGGCCTCCGCCCTTGCCACCTCCGCAAAATCGCGGACGCGGCGCAACAGCCTGCCAGCGATGCGTGGCGTTCCCCGCGCGCGTCGTGCCACTTCGCGCGCGCCCTCGTCGGTCATGTTCAGACCCATCAGCCGCGCCCCACGCCGGACAATCAGCTCCAACTCGTCCACGGTATAAAAGGCCAATCGAACGGGGATACCAAATCTGTCGCGCAGCGGCGTGGTCAACAGGCCGAGCCGGGTCGTAGCGGCGACAAGCGTGAACTTGGAGAGATCGATCTTCACCGACCGCGCCGCAGGCCCCTCGCCAATAATGAGATCGAGCTGAAAATCTTCCATGGCGGGATAAAGGATTTCCTCCACCGCCGGATTGAGACGATGGATTTCATCGATGAAGAGAACGTCGCGCTCCTCAAGATTGGTGAGAAGCGCCGCAAGATCCCCCGCTTTGGCAATGACAGGACCGGATGTAGACTTGAAGTTGACGCCGAGCTCCTTCGCCATGATCTGTGCCAGCGTTGTCTTGCCAAGGCCAGGCGGGCCGACGAAGAGCACATGATCAAGCGCCTCGCCCCGGTTCTTGGCCGCCTCGATGAACACTTTCAGATTGGCGCGAGCCTCTGCCTGGCCCGTAAAATCGTCCAGCGACTGCGGGCGCAGCGTGGTGTCGATATCCTCGCCGCGCTTCTCCGGGGTAATCAGTCTCTCCGCATCGCTCATTCAGGGCATTCCATTGTTCTAGTCGAATTCCTCAGGTGTCGCCGCTATAGCATGACTATCGCGACAACGCGCTTCACGAAATTTACCGCGAAAGCTCCTTGAGACCGAGCCGGATGAGCTTGGCGCTATCGCCGCCCTCCCCGCCATTTTTGAGCGCAGCGGCAACCGCGTTGGCAGCCTGGTCACGAGAGTAACCAAGATTTGTCAGCGCTGATACGGCATCCGCGACCGGCGCGGAAGCGACACCTTCTCCAAGCTCCTGCTTGAGCCCGATGGAGGCGGAAGCGTCTCCCGCAAAGGCCGGGGCCTTATTGCGCAACTCGGTCACGAGGCGCACGGCCACCTTCGGCCCGACCCCCGGTGCACGCGAGATCATGGTTTTGTCTTGCAGGGCTATTGCATTGGCAAGTTCGGAAGGCGAGAGCGTGGAAAGAACGGCCAGCGCCACCTTCGAGCCGACGCCTTGCACGCTTTGCAACAGATTAAACCACTCCCGCTCCAGCGCCGAGAGAAAGCCGAAGAGCTTCAGCTGGTCTTCACGCACATAAGTTTCGATGAAGAGCACCACGGCCTCCCCGACAGAGCCGATTTTCGACAAAGTGCGCGCCGAACAATAGGCGACGTAACAGACGCCATGCACATCCACCAGCACGTAATCCGCCCCGATTTCCTCGATGCTGCCTTTCAGTTTTCCGATCATGATGCCGCCCGCTCACTAAAAATGAAATTAACCGGCTGCCAGAAGCCGCCGCATCCTGTCACCACCGCGATTGTGCGCGTGGCAGATGGCGATGGCGAGCGCGTCCGCCGCATCGTTACCCTTGAATTCGGCCTTCGGCATCAGGATTTTCAGCATCATATGAATTTGCTGCTTTTCCCCATGCCCGACGCCGATCACAGCTTTCTTGACCGCATTGGGCGCATACTCGAAGACAGGCAATCCGGCGCGCGCCGGCACGAGCATGGCAATGCCCCGCGCCTGACCGAGTTTCAGCGTCGCAACCGCGTCCTTGTTCACAAAGGTCTGCTCCACCGCAGCCTCATCCGGCCGGTAGCTGTGTACCACTTCAGCCAGCCCATCATGCAACTGGCAGAGCCGGGAGGCGAGGTCCATATCACCATCCGACGTCACCGTACCGGAGGCGACAAATCTGAGGCTGTTGCCGAGGGTGTCGATGACACCCCAGCCGGTGCGCCGTAGCCCGGGGTCGATGCCGATGATCCGAATCGTGTTTTGCATGAGCTACCTTATCTTTCTGGCCCCGACCCTGCCAGCGATAAGTGAACAAAACGACAACATTCATCATATTTGCAGTGCAGCATTTACCACTGCTTAAGTCGCGTACCGCATTGTTCGCCTACAAAAACAAAATGGGGAGCTGCGGCCATGACGAGCCGCGGCGCAATATGTTCGCCAAATCAGCCGTCCAATGGCGCCCGTCATCCGAGGCGCGGGAACTGATCCGGCATTGGGGGCTGCATCGGCCATGCTCAACCGTTTTCATTCTATATCGACCAAAGTCCTGATTATTTTTTTAGCGCTGATGGCGATCTCGACCGGGACGCTCACGCTTCTCGGCTACCAGAGCAGCAGCCACGTTCTCGAAGAGCAGGCATCGAAGTCCATGGAAAGCGTCCTCGTCTTCCGCGGCGACATGCTTCAGGAACGTCTCGAGCAGCTGAAAACCCAGGCGGATTCCATCGCCAAGATCGAATCCCTGCAAATGGCGGTCGTCTCCATGCGAAGCGGCTGGGGCACGGTTCAGAAAAACTCTGGTGACGCCAAGGCGGAGCTTCAGCGCGTTTTCGTCAAGGAAAACCCCTTCAGCGAGAGGGAAAAGCTGATCAAGCCGGAAAACCCGAGCGGCTTTTATTATTCAACCCATGAAAAGACCCAGACGGACATAGCCGGTTATCTCAAGGGAACGCCGTTCAGCGACGTGCTCTTCATCGATCCGGCCGGCACTGTCTATTACTCTTATCTCAAGGGGGCGGCCTTCGGGGAGACCGTCAATAACGGCGTCTGGGCGGAAAGCGGTCTTGGCGCCGCGTTCGCGCGGGGTGCTGCGAATGCCCAAAAGGCCGTGGACGATGTGGCTCAGACGAGCTTCTCCGGCCTTCGGATCGATGCCGCAACAAACGAGGCGGGCATTTATTTCGGTGTTCCCGTGGTCAAGTTCGGCGCCTTCAAGGGCGTCGTTCTTTTCCGCGTGAAGGAGGATGTCTTCAGCCAAATCCTGACGAAGGGTGTCTCGGCGGGCAGCTCCGAGCAATCCGCAATCATTTCTGCCGATGGCAAGGTTCTCGGTGTGGAGGGCAGCAAACTCGTCAGCCTTGATCCGGCGATTTATGGATTTCACGGGCAGGCCCTTAACGCTGCGGGCATGACAGTCGCCACGATCGAACGCGCCGATGGCGTGGCAAACGCCTATGCCCGACCCTTTTCCTTTGCGGGTGAAAAATATCTTGCAGTGGAAAGCATGCTGCGCAGCGAATTGAATGCCGGGTCGATCTCGATTGCCGGGACGCTCGCTGTCATCGGTCTTTGCGTTCTGGCTGCAATGTGCGCGGCAACGGCCTTCTTCGCCCGGCGTCTTTTCGCGCCACTCGAAAAGCTTGCAGGCCTGACCGGCGAAGTAGCGGCAGGCCGTCTCGATGCGGAAATCGGAAATCAGGACCGCAAGGACGAGATCGGCCGCATGGCGCGGGCGCTGGGCAGTTTCCGTGAGAAGCTCATTCTCCAGCGGGAGATGGAAGAAACCGCTTCGCGCACACGAGAGGAAGCCGAAACGGCGCGTCGCGCGCATCTGGCGGAACGGGAGGCAGAGGCCGGAACTCTGCAGATGGTCGTCCATTCGTTGGATGAGGGGCTTGACCGGTTGGCGAATGGCAATCTGGCTTATCGCATAGAGACCGTTTTTCCGGCTGATCTTGAGAGTCTGCGCCACAACTTCAACACAGCCCTCGCCCGTCTGAGCGAGACCATGGAAGCGATTGGCGGCAATTCCGCTGCCGTGCGCGGCGGCTCGGAGGAAATGCGCGTAGGAGCCGATCAACTTGCGGAGCGCACCGAAAGACAGGCGGCTTCCATCACCGAGACGGCCAGCGCCATCAAGGCGATTACCGAGGCCGTCCGTGACCAGATCGAGCGCGCCGAACAGGCCACGCGCATTGCGCGCGACGCCAGTGCGGAGGCAACTGCATCGAGCCGCGTGATGGAACAGACGATCGCCGCCATGGAAGCCATCCAGACGTCGTCGCGCCAGATCAACCAGATCATCGGCGTCATCGACGAAATCGCTTTCCAGACAAATCTTCTGGCGCTCAACGCCGGCGTTGAAGCGGCGCGCGCAGGAGAAGCCGGCAAGGGGTTCGCAGTGGTCGCGCAGGAAGTCCGCGAGTTGGCGCAGCGGTCTGCCGCCGCGGCAAAGGAAATCACCAGCCTTCTCAAACGCTCCACCGACGAGGTTTCCGCCGGCGTCACGCTGGTGGAAAAGGCCGGCGCATCACTCACCGGCATCGGCAAGCACGTGCAGACCATCAGCGCACGTATTGAAGAGATCATGGAATCCACACGAGAGGAGGCGCACACGCTGTCGGAAATCAACAGCACCGTGGCAAGCCTCGACACCATGACCCACCAGAATGCGGCAATGGTGGAAGAAACGACGGCAGCCATTCACAGCCTTGCTTCCGAGGCAGGTGAAATGGATGGCAGGCTCGGGCAGTTCGTGCTGCCTTCCACTTCTGACGCAGCAATGGCGAGAGGCGGCAGTCAACTCAGGCGCGCCGGCTGAGACAGAGCCGCCGGCACAAAATCGGGGCCCCTTCGGAGGGCCCAATTTTTTTGAATCATCCTTCAATTCTGCGCGACCTGTCTGGTAAATGTCGCCATCCGCCTTACATCCGCAGCAACGACTTATTGCAGGAGTGTCGGCATGATCCCCTTTTCCATTCTCGACCTGTCGCCGATTGGCGAAGGCGAGAGCGTCAGTGCGGCGCTTGAAAATTCCCGCCGCATGGCGATCAAGGCAGAAGACCACGGCTACAATCGCATCTGGCTCGCCGAACACCACGGCATGCCAGGCATTGCCAGCGCCGCGACCTCGCTTGTCATCGCCCATGTCGGCGCGGCGACGAAACACATCCGTGTCGGCTCGGGCGGCATCATGCTGCCCAACCATTCGCCGCTCGTCATCGCGGAGCAGTTCGGTACACTCGCCGCGCTGCTGCCAGGCCGCGTCGATCTGGGTCTCGGTCGTGCCCCCGGAACCGATATGCGCACGGCGAGGGCGTTGCGCCGTAACCTTGATGCGGGCGCTGAAAACTTCCCACACGACATTGTCGAGTTGCAGCGTTACCTCGGCCCACCGCAGGCCGATCAGGCCATCCTCGCAGTCCCCGGCATGAACTCGAACGTTCCGATATGGCTGCTGGGCTCGAGCATTTACAGTGCGCATCTCGCCGCAGCACTCGGCCTGCCCTATTCCTTCGCATCGCATTTCGCGCCCGATATGCTCATGGAAGCGATCCATATCTATCGCGAGCGTTTCCAGCCTTCAGAGGTTCTGGACAAGCCTTATGTGATGGTGGGCGTGATGGGCGTCGGGGCCGATACGGACGAGGAAGCGCAGCATCTGTTCACCTCGTCGCAGCAGCAATTCGTGAACCTGCGCCGCAACGTTCGAACGCAGTTTCCAAAGCCGGTGGACAGCATGGACGACTACTGGAACGAAATGGAGCGTTTCTCGGTCGAGCACACGCTGCGTTTCGCGGCCGTTGGCTCTCCCCAGACGATCAAGCGTCATCTCGACGGCTTCCTTGCGGAAACGCAGGCGGATGAGCTGATCGTGTCGATGCCGATCCATGATATCGAGAAGCGGCTGCGCTCCGTGGAGATCTTTGCCGACGTGCGAACCTCCATAAAGAAGGCCGCCTAAACAAAAGCCCCGGAGCGGATCGCTACCGGGGCTTTTCGTCAGCCACGAAAGGTCAAGCTGAAAGCTTGGCCATGACTTCTTCTGAGACTTCGAAGTTCGAATAGACATTCTGGACATCGTCATCGTCTTCGAGATTGTCGATAAGCTTCATCAAAGACTGCGCCTTTTCTTCATCGACCGGCACCGTGTTTTGCGGCTTCCAGATGGCCTTGACGCTTTCCGCTTCGCCAAGCACCCCTTCCAGCGCCTTGGAGACTTCGTTCATCGCCTCGAATCCACAGATGATGGTGTGGCCGTCTTCAGACGATTCCACATCGTCGGCGCCGGCTTCAATAGCGGCTTCCATGACCTTGTCGGCATCGCCGACTTCCGCCTTGTAAGTGATTTCGCCTACGCGGTCGAAGGAGAATGAAACCGAACCTGTTTCGCCCAGCGCGCCCCCAGCCTTGGTGAAGATGGAGCGGACGTTGGACGCGGTGCGGTTACGATTATCCGTCAAAGCCTCAACGATGACAGCGACACCGCCCGGGCCATAGCCCTCATAGCGGACTTCATCATAGTTCTCGCCTTCGGCACCTGAGGCCTTTTTAATGGCGCGCTCGATGTTGTCCTTCGGCATGGACTGGGCCTTGGCGTTCTGGATGGCCAGACGCAGGCGAGGGTTCATATTCGGGTCGGGCATGCCCGTCTTGGCAGCAACGGTGATTTCACGCGCAAGCTTGGAAAACATTTTGGACCGCACGGAGTCCTGCTTGCCCTTGCGGTGCATGATGTTCTTGAACTGTGAATGACCAGCCATGGATAACCTGATTGTCGAAATTTGGAGATTGCCGGCCTTATAAGTGCGATAAGCGCATCGTTCAAGCCCGCAGGCGCTTTCTCTTAGCGTAACAATTGAAGGAACTGAATTAATCGCTTCTCGTTTTGATGGGGAACCGGCAGAGAAGAGTGCCAATTCTCTCCGCCGAGGCATCAAACCGGAAGGAGAGAACATATGGTCAGTCTGACTGAAGCAAGAGAAGCCCCGGCCCGCCAGCTCTGGGACGAAATCAATTCCGTTCATGCCGGCATGCTTGGCCTGGAGGGCCTGCACAGTCACATGCAGCCAATGGCACCCCACGCTGACCCGAAGACGAACACCATCTGGTTTTTCTCCAAAAGAGATACGGACCTCGTAAAATCCCTCAAGTCCGGCTCTCGCGCCCATTTCTGCGTCATTGGCAAGGACCATGATTATCACGCGTGCCTGTCAGGCGTTCTCGAAGTCCGTGACGATAAAGCAAAGCTCGATGAATACTGGAATTCCGTCACGGCCGCCTGGTACGAGCACGGCAAGAGCGATCCAGATCTGGTGATGTTGGCGCTTCACGTCGACGACGCCGATATCTGGGCGTCCACCGACAGCAAGCTCAAGTTCGGCTGGGAAATCGCAAAAGCCAACATGTCGGATGAAAAAATGCCCGACGTGGGCGTGCGCCAGCACCTCACCTTCGCCTGATCACAGCTCCCCCGGCCTTCCTCGCCCGCCACCAGTTACATGCCTTTTGGCACCAGTATCTGAGGCTGGCGGGGAAGGTTTCTCATTGACACGCGAATGACAGAATCGCCAGCGTAGGCAATCTGAAAATTCCCTGCAAACATGCCAAGAAATTGCTCAAGCGGCGGGCCGGTGCGGTGCATCGGCAGAATGAGCGCGGAGCGCAGGCGCTTAACCACCCGGCTCATGCTATCCGCCCCCATGGTCAACCCGCCGTCAACCGGCACCATCAGCACATCCAGCCGGCCAATTTCCGCATAATGCGTGTCTGTCAGTTCGTGATGCAGATGGCCGAGATGGCCGATGCAAAGTCCGGCAACTTCGAAGATGAAGATGGAGTTGCCATTCTCCTGGAACGTTTCGTAATCGCCCCATCGGTTGCGAATATCGGTGGCAACATTACGAATATAAACGTCGCCGACCAATACCTTGTGATCTGCCTTCTCGCCGGGCGCTTCGCCCCAGCCGTGCAGGACATATTGGATTGCCGGGTCCGGATTAAGCGTGAAGTGGGTGGAATGAGCCCTGTTCATCGTCACCACAGTCGGCGTGACGGGTGGCCGAAAGACACCGTTATAATCCGTCGCGATGGTGACCCCGCCGGGACTCTCGATGAGGTAGGTGGAGTGACCGATGAAGCTTATCTTCACCTCTTCCTTCGCTGTCGCCTGCGCCAATTGAACATCAGGCGACTTGAAGCTTGCGAAGGTAACGTCGGGAATGTTGCTGGCGATCGCCTGGCATTGGCTGACAGGTGGTCTGCTGGCCGTTTGCGAGAAGGCGCCAACCGTTGACGCGATCAGCCCGGATATTGCAAGCATTAGCACGCGCAGCATCATGCCACTCCCCTGAACTTGCGAAGTTTAGGAAGATGCGGCAGGTTTTGCGGAGCGTCCAGCGACAACAGCGCGGGAACGTCTGCCCTCGCGTCATTGTGAACGCTTCAGGGGCTCAAACCCAGAAAGACGGGATAGTTTCCGAAAGCCTCGGGCCAAGACGCAGGGGCGCAATCCTTTCGGCGAGACCGGTGCGGTCGGATATTTCAACACCAACGCCGCAGATCGTCGCTGGACCACTCGCGGCTTCGAAACGTCCTTTCGGCATTTTGGAAATGAAGCGGTTGATCGGCTCCTCTTTCTCCATTCCCAGTGAGGAATCGTAGTCGCCGCACATGCCGGCATCGGACATATAGGCCGTACCGCCGTTCAGGATCTGTGCGTCGGCCGTCGGCACATGAGTGTGGGTGCCGACGACAAAACTCGCCCGACCATCCACAAAATGACCGAAGCACTGCTTCTCGCTGGTCGCCTCGGCATGGAAGTCGAAGATGATGGCATCGGCCTGCTCCTTAAGGGGACAGGCAGCAAGAATGGTCTCGGCGGATTTGAAGGGATCGTCCAGTTCCGGATGCATGAAGACCCGCCCCATGATGTTGGCGACGAGCACGCGTGCGCCGTTGCGGGCGTAAAACAGGCCGGAACCCTTGCCCGGCGTACCGTCGGGATAATTGGCCGGCCGTAGAAACTGGTCGTGTCGCTCGCTGAAGGAGACGGCTTCCTTCTGGTCCCAGACATGGTTACCGGTGGTTACGACATCTGCACCGGCGTTGATGGTCTCGAGATAGATGTCTTCGGTGATTCCAAATCCGCCGGCCGCGTTCTCACCGTTGACGATGACAAAATCCAGCTTCAGATCGGAAATTAGACCGGGCAATCGTTCCCAGACGGCCGTACGACCGGTCTTGCCAACCATATCTCCGAGAAAAAGCAGCCTCATTCACCCGCCCCGATCTTGCGCATGTTTCGATGTTTCGTCCCCTCTAGCGGGTAATCGATCTTTTAAAAAGTGCTAAACCGCGTTTTGCCCGCTGAACGGAACCGACGACGGGGCAGAGAACCAATGCAGACCGCTCTCGGTCAGGACGGCATGAAGCGGGACATCATGCGGCTCGGCGGGGATGGAGGCCGCTTCCTGGCAGTCGAACGCCACACCGACGAGAACAGGGTTTTTACCCTTTTCGTAAAGGCGGGCAATGGCGCGGTCATAATGCCCCGCTCCATAACCGACCCGCTGGCCCTGGCCATCGAACACGGAGAGTGGCACGAGCAGCATATCGGGATCCAGAACGTGCGCGTCCTCGCCCGGGCCCGTCGTGCCGAACCCGGTCTTCACCAGCGGCGTATCCACATCGAAAGCGCGGAAAACAATCGTCTCCCGATCCAGCACGACTGGAAGCACCAGACGCGCACCACGCCCACGCAACGCTTCCATCAGGGGACGGATATCAGCTTCGGAGCGGATCGGCATGAAACCTGAAATCACCGTACCCGGCGCAAATGGCAGGCCGGTGGCACCGTGTTCTGTTATGGAAAGGCTCTTCTGCTGCCGTTCCAAAGCCGTCAACGTGTCACGCGCGGCGAGTTTTTCGCCGCGCAACCGTGCTTTTTCGCCAGTGTCGCCGAGCATCAGGCGGCCCGGCTCACAAGAACCTTGTCAATGCGGTGCCCATCGAGGTCGATAACCTCGAAACGCCAGCCATCCCGCGTCACGTGTTCGCCAAGCTCCGGCAGACGACGGAATTCGTCGAGAACCAAACCGGCGACGGTTTCGAACTCGGCATCCTCGGCGATCTGGAAACCCATGCGGTCGGCGAATTCATCCGCAGGCATCCAGCCGGCAACCAGGAACGAACCATCCTCGCGCTCGACCATGGCAGGCTCTTCATCGTCCTCCTCCTGGAAGGCACCGGTAATAGCTTCCAGAACGTCGCCGGAACTGATGATGCCTTCGAAATGGCCGTACTCGTCGTAAACCAGCACCATATGCACGGTGGAACGACGCAGGGACTGGATGACGTCGACCGCACTTGTCAGGTCGGAAACAACGGGAACCTCACGTAGCAGTTCGCGGATATTGAGTTCCTTACCGGAAGCGAGGGCATCGAAGGCATCCTTGGCAAAAAGCACACCGAGGATCTCGTCCGAAGCGCCGTTTCGCACCGGCAGGCGCGAGCGCTGGGTCTGGCGCAACTGTTCTCGGATTTCGTCCGCCGTGTCTTCGATATCGACCACCTCCACATCGCGACGCGGCGTCATCAGTCCGCGCGCATTGCGGTCGGCAAGGCGCATGACGCTGGTGATCATGGCCGATTCCTCGGTTTCGATCACGCCAGCGCTGTGGGCCTCGGCCAGAACGGTGCGAATTTCATCGTCCGTGACAGACGCATTGGACTCGCCGCTGTGGCCAAGCAGGGCAAGGACCGCCTTGCCCGACCGGTCGAGCAGCCACACCAGCGGCGCGCCGATCTTCGAAAGCAACAACATGGTAGGAGCGACGCGCGCGGCGACCTTTTCGGGATCACGCAGCGCAATCTGCTTCGGAACGAGTTCCCCGACAATGAGGGACAGATAGGTGATGGCGACGACCACCGAACCGACGCCAAGCGCATCGGCAGCACGGTCTGGCACGCCCTGTTCCACCAGCCAGGCAGTGAACCGGGCGCCGAGGGTTGCGCCTGAAAATGCGCCGGACAGCACGCCGACCAACGTGATGCCGATCTGAACGGTCGAAAGAAAGCGTCCCGGATTTTCGGAAAGCGTGAGCGCCAGCGTGGCGCCTTTGCTGCCTTGAGCGGCAAGCACCTTAAGCCTCGCCGGTCTGGAGGAGACAACGGCAAGCTCGGACATGGCAAGCACACCGTTCAATACGGTGAGCAGGACCACGATCATAATTTCAGTAAACAAGTTTAGCTCTTTGGGCTGTTGAACGGCACGTCGCGGTTGTGACCGCAGCGCCCCTTTTTAAAGGGCATGACAGACATACCAATCCGGATAATAGGGAATTGTTCCGCCATTGCAATGACGACACAATAAAAAAGCCGCCTCCGGCAGCCATGAAAAATCACTGTCGACTATATCAGAAATGGAAAAAGCACCGGTTTGATCCGAAGCCTGAAGTGCGTTCCACGGCGACCGATGGAGAGTTACGATCCTGGGTGCCTACAAAAGTAGGTGGGCACCGTGTGTCCAGCCCCACGGGACTGGCCAGGGACAGCTCCCTTTGGATCGAGTATGGCCCCAGGGATTGTGGTTCCTGTCGGGAAGCGCAGAACGCAATCAAGATATAGGACGGATCAGCGAAAACCGCCAGAGGCGGGAAGCGAAATTTTACCGTAACAGAACCATCAAACAGTCAGTGCGTCGCCGGCTTTGGCCGCGCCAGCAGTTTTTCGGTGATACCGTTCAGGCGGTCGGCCAGGTCGCCGATGGCAAGCGCCACCAGTTCATCCGATTTGGCCTTGTGCTCGGCCATGCCGTCACGGTTGCGCGAAAGGGATGCCACCTCGCCTTCAAGCTTATCGATCTTGCGATTGAGTTCGGAAAGCTCGTCCATCACCATGATGCCGGCCATGACAGTCAAACGCAGATCGCCAATCTCCCCGAACTGGCTCTTGAGATGCCCGACATACCGGTCGAAACGGGTGGCGAGATCGGTCAGATGTTCCTCCTGCCCTGCCTCGCAGGCCATACGATAGGCCTTGCCGTCGATCATAACTGTGACTTGCGCCATGAGCCCGCTCCTATCGATCCAGCACCGCGCGGATCGTTTCCATTGCCGTTACGAGCCGACGGGAAACCTCGCGATTGACTTCTTCAAGACGGTTGGCGCGAAACTCGGCCTGATCAAGCTCCTGCGCAAGTCTCGCTCGATCGACATGGACCCGTTTGACCTCATTGTCGATTTCGCCCGTCTCCCGCTGCCGCTCGATACGCATATCGATGGCATTTTCGAGATTTGTGATGGCAGCATTCAGCTCCGTCAGCGCAGATTGCACGGTCTTCTCAGCCGACATTGTTTTTTCCAACTCGCACGTCACCGGCCGAATCGTCCGGTTTCAGGCCACTTAAACGCTCACGAGGTTATTACCCGATTTACCATCCCGTCAATCAAACCAGTGCATTGTGGCGTTTTGCTCTGTGGATGAACGAAGAAACCAGGCTGGGTGGGTACACCTAATCCGTTCCAACCCCCGCTCTGCGAAACGATTTTTATCGACCGCAGAACCGCAATTGCCCGTCGATTTATTGACTTGCCTGCCTCACCTGCTATGGATCAACCCGCTTTTTGGATAGTTGCGTAAAACTATCTCCTTTCACCCGGAAACAGACGGAAAAGCCATGATTTCTCGCGACAAACACAACCGGATGGCCAATGCGATCCGCTTTCTTGCCATGGATGCAGTGGAGAAGGCCAATTCTGGCCATCCCGGGCTGCCGATGGGCGCCGCTGATGTCGCCACCGTTCTCTTCACCCGCTACCTGAAATTCGATCCGAAGGCGCCGCACTGGCCGGATCGCGACCGCTTCGTGCTGTCGGCGGGCCATGGCTCGATGCTTCTTTACTCGCTGCTCTATTTGACGGGCTACGAGGACATGACGATCGACGAAATCAAGCGCTTCCGTCAGTTCGGCTCCAAGACCGCCGGCCATCCCGAATATGGCCATGCGACCGGCATTGAAACGACGACCGGCCCGCTCGGCCAGGGCATCGCCAACGCTGTTGGCATGGCGATCGCCGAGCGCAAGCTCGAAGAAGAATTCGGCTCCGACCTGCAGAGCCACTTCACCTACGTCCTGTGCGGCGACGGCTGCCTCATGGAAGGCATCAGCCACGAGGCGATTGCGCTTGCCGGCCACCTGAAGCTGAACAAGCTCGTCCTCTTCTGGGATGACAACAACATCACCATTGACGGTGAAGTTGGTCTTTCCGACAGCACCGACCAGATCGCCCGCTTCCAGGCCGTTCACTGGAACACGATCCGCGTTGACGGCCATGATCCCGACGCGATTGCCGCTGCCATCGAGGCCGCGCATAAATCCGATCGTCCGACCTTTATCGCCTGCAAGACCGTCATCGGTTTCGGCGCGCCCAACAAACAGGGTACCCATAAGGTCCACGGCAACCCGCTCGGCGCAGAAGAAATCGCTGCGGCCCGCAAGAGCCTGAACTGGGAAGCCGAAGCTTTCGTCATTCCGGAAGACGTGCTGGATGCGTGGCGTCTTGCCGGTCTGCGCTCCACCAAGACCCGCCAGGACTGGGAAGCCCGCCTCGAAGCGACTGAGACGGCCAAGAAGGCCGAGTTCAAGCGTCGCTTCGCCGGTGACCTGACGGGAAACTTCGACAGCTCGATCGACGCTTTCAAGAAGAAGATCATCGAGAACAACCCGACCGTTGCAACCCGCAAGGCCTCGGAAGACTCGCTCGAAGTCATCAACGGCGTGCTTCCGGAAATGATCGGCGGTTCTGCCGACCTGACGCCGTCGAACAACACCAAGACCAGCCAGATGAAGTCCATCACGCCTACGGACTTCTCCGGCCGTTACCTTCATTACGGCATCCGCGAGCACGGCATGGCCGCTGCCATGAACGGCATCGCCCTGCATGGCGGCCTCATCCCCTATGCCGGCGGCTTCCTGATCTTCTCGGATTACTGCCGTCCGTCGATCCGTCTGGCTGCCCTCATGGGAATCCGTGTCGTCCACGTTCTGACGCATGATTCCATCGGCGTTGGCGAAGACGGCCCCACCCACCAGCCGGTGGAGCAGATCGCAGCGCTTCGCGCCATTCCGAACCTGCTCGTCTTCCGCCCGGCAGATGAGACCGAGACGGCGGAATGCTGGCAGCTGGCGCTGGAACAGAAGCATCGCCCGTCAGCGCTGGCACTCACCCGCCAGAATCTCGCTCCGTCGCGCAAGGAATATGAAGAAAAGAACCTCTCTGCTTACGGCGCGTACGAACTCGTATCCGCCAGTGACGCCAAGGTTTCGATCTTCGCTTCCGGTTCGGAAGTCGAAGTGGCTCTGAAGGCTGCCGCAACGCTGAAGGACAAGGGCGTATCCGCCCGCGTGGTTTCCGTTCCCTGCTTCGAACTCTTCAAGGAACAGCCGGAAACCTATCGCAACGCCATCATCGGCAAGGCTCCGGTCAAGATCGCGGTGGAAGCCGCCATCCGCCAGGGTTGGGATTACTTCATCGGTAACGATGGCGCTTTCGTCGGCATGCATTCCTTCGGTGCGTCGGCCCCGGCAAAGGATCTCTTCAAGCACTTCGGCATCACGGCGGAAGCCGTTGTCGCCGCCGTCGAGGCAAAACTTGCGTGAGGGCTTCGAGAGCCCTTACCACTCAGCAAAGACCACGCCCATTTTTGTTCGGGAGACTGTAAATGACTGTAAAAGTTGCCATTAACGGCTTCGGCCGCATCGGCCGCAATGTTCTGCGCGCCATCGTCGAATCCGGCCGCACCGATATTGAAGTCGTTGCCATCAACGACCTCGGCCCGGTTGAAACCAACGCACACCTGCTGCGCTACGATTCGATCCATGGCAAGTTCCCGGCCGAGGTAAAGGTCGAAGGCGACGCGATCATCGTTGGCGGCGGCAAGCCGATCAAGGTCACCGCCGTTCGCGATCCGGCAACGCTGCCGCACAAGGAACTCGGCGTCGACATCGCCCTCGAGTGCACCGGCATCTTCACCGCCCGCGACAAGGCCGCTGCCCACCTGACGGCCGGCGCCAAGCGCGTCATCGTTTCGGCACCGGCTGACGGCGCCGACCTGACGGTCGTTTTCGGCGTCAACGACGACCAGCTGACGAAGGACCATCTGGTCATTTCCAATGCTTCCTGCACCACCAACTGCCTGGTGCCGGTCGTGAAGGTTCTCGATGACGTCGTTGGCATCGATCATGGCTTCATGACCACGATCCACTCCTACACGGGCGACCAGCCGACGCTCGACACCATGCACAAGGATCTGTACCGCGCTCGCGCCGCAGCCCTGTCCATGATCCCGACGTCGACCGGTGCTGCCAAGGCCGTTGGTCTGGTTCTGCCGCACCTTAAGGGCAAGCTGGACGGCACGTCGATCCGCGTTCCGACCCCGAACGTTTCGGTCGTGGACTTCAAGTTCATTGCCAAGCGCGCCACCTCGGTCGGTGAAATCAACGAAGCGATCAAGTCCGCCGCCAACGGCAAGCTGAAGGGCATCCTCGGCTACACGGACGAGCCGCTGGTTTCCCGCGACTTCAACCACGACAGCCATTCGTCGATCTTCGCCAACGACCAGACCAAGGTCATGGAAGGCAATTTCGTGCGCGTTCTGTCCTGGTACGACAACGAGTGGGGCTTCTCCAACCGTATGTCGGACACGGCCGTCGCCTTCGCGAAGACAATCTAACGAATAATCTTCAATCAATGCAGGTCCGGCGGGAGCAATCCTGCCGGATTTTTTATTTCCGGATTTTTCCTCTCAAGTGCCGCCAAGTTTTCAAGTTCCTGCCTTTGTCTGGTCGATTTTGAAACGGACAAGGGACGCAGGGATAACGGTCGTGCGCAATGCACTTCGGCCCTGCCGTATCTTTCGATACACCCCGCCTTGCGTCACCTTTCAACGCCGCCGAACAAGCGCTGACAGATCGCAACCCGTGGCGCATTGACTGCGAACGTGCAGAGCAATCATTGCAGCGGCCAGCGCGGCGTGAAGAGGCGGTGGACGTGGAATCATTTTATCTTCTGTTGCTGGTGGCAACTGTTCTTGTCCTCATCGCTGCCTTCTCGAGCCTGATCGCCTACCGTTTCGGTGCGCCGTTGCTGCTGCTCTTCCTTGTGATTGGACTCGCGGCGGGTGTGGACGGTCTCGGTATTGAATTCACCAACAACCCTCTCGCTTATATGCTCGGTTCGCTGGTGCTCGCCGTCATCCTGTTCGACTCCGGGTTTGGCACGTCGATCCAGTCTTTCCGACTTTCCGCGGCGCCGGCAATGGCGCTTGCTACGGTCGGCGTCATTTTGACATCCGTCTTCTTTGCAGGCGCGGCCGCCCTGCTGCTCGGGCTCTCCTGGCTCGAAGGCCTGCTGCTTGGCGCTATCGTCGCCTCAACCGATGCGGCAGCGGTCTTCTTCCTGCTGCGCATCGGCGGTATCCACATTCGCGACCAGGTGCGCTCGACGCTGGAAGTCGAATCCGGCACCAACGATCCGATGGCCATCTTCCTCACAGTCGCCCTGGTCGAGATCATCGCCAAAGGACAGGGCCTCTCCGGTATCGACAGCGGTTTTCTGCTGCTTTTTGTTGAGGAAATGGGGCTCGGCGTGATCTTCGGCGTGCTGGGCGGCCTCATGATCGCCACCGTCGTCAACCGTTTCGCCGCCGACCGCGGACTGGCGCCGATATTCGTGCTAGCCCTGGCGCTCCTCGTGTTTTCCTTTACCGGCACGATTGGCGGCAGCGGCTTTCTGGCGGTCTATGTCGCCGGCATCGTCGCCGGCAATCGCAGGATCTTTGCCAAGGAAACCATCCGTCGCTTCCACGAGGGGCTGACATGGCTTGCCCAGATCATCATGTTCCTGATGCTCGGCCTGCTTGCGACACCGTCACAATTTCCAGCAATCGCGATTCCAGCCATCGTGCTGGCGCTGTTCCTGATCTTCGTCGCCCGTCCGCTCGCCGTTTGGCTGAGCCTCATGCCTTTCAACTACACGCAACAGGAAACATCCTTCGTTGCCTGGGTCGGCTTGCGCGGCGCGGTCTCGATCCTGCTTGCCATCATGCCAATTCTTGGCGGGCTTGATGATGCGCAGATCTATTTCAATGCCGCCTTCATCATCGTGCTGGTATCGCTTCTCGTGCAGGGCTGGACCATCAAGCCGGTGGCGACACGGCTGGGGCTTATCGTGCCGCCGCGCATGGGGGAAGTGGACAAGCTGGAGGTAGACCTTCCCGGCACGGCCAATCACGAACTGATTTCCTATCGCGTCGCCAGAGGCAGTGCCATCATGCAGGGCGAGCGCATTCCGCGATGGGCGATGCCTTCACTCGTCGTGCGCGACGGCAAGTCGATCCGCTACCAATATGCCGGGCGGCTGCGTGAAAACGACCTCGTTTATCTCTTCATAGCGCCTGGTTACTCCCGGCTGATCGACCGGCTGTTTGCCAGCGCTCTGCCCGTTGCAGATGACGACGCCGATTTCTTCGGCACATTTGCGATCTCGCCCACCCGCCCGGCAAAAGAACTGGACGCAGCCTATGGTCCCGGTTTGCTGTCGCCTACCGAGCAGGCGATGAGCGTCGCGGAATTGATCGAGGCACGCCTTGCCGGCAAAGCTGATTATGCCGATCGGGTCCGTCTTGGCTCCATCGTTCTGATCGTGCGGGCGCTGGACGAACATGAGGCGATCACCGGCGTCGGCATTTCGCTTGAACCGGTTGAGCCGGCAACCAGCCTCCCGATCTTCATCAGCTTCTCGGAAATCCTCAATCGCGTTCGGGAATACGTGGCGCGCAGGCGCCAGCCACGCCTTCAGGACCACCAGGAAAACGTGCCTGCGCCTCCCAATACCGTGAGAGAAAATGAGGGTTGACCGACTTGCGTCGGCATTCAGGCATAGTATGTTCCCTGCCGAACTCGCAACAAATCAGGATCGACCCATGCCCGCTTTCAAGACCCTCGACGACCTCAACGACATTGCCGGAAAGCGCGTTCTTGTACGCGTTGATCTCAACGTGCCGGTCGCAGATGGCAAGGTGACGGACGCGACCCGTATCGAGCGGGTCGCGCCGACTATCTTGGAGCTGTCTTCAAAGGGAGCCAAAGTCATCCTGCTCGCCCACTTTGGCCGTCCAAAGGGCGAGCCGGTCGATGAGATGTCGCTCTCGCAGATCGTGCCTGCCGTTGAAGACGTGCTGGACCATGCCGTTTCCTTCGCCAGCGACTGCGTCGGCGCACCGGCGGCAGACGCCGTTGCAAAAATGAATGACGGCGACATCCTGCTTCTGGAAAACACCCGTTTTCACAAGGGCGAAGAGAAGAACGATCCCGCTTTCGTCGAGGCGCTCGCAGCAAATGGCGATATCTACGTCAACGACGCCTTTTCCGCGGCCCACCGCGCCCATGCCTCGACCGAGGGGCTGGCGCGTCATCTGCCTGCCTATGCCGGCCGCACTATGCAGGCCGAACTCGAGGCGTTGGAAAAAGGCCTCGGCCAGCCCGTTCGCCCGGTGGTTGCCATCGTCGGCGGCGCCAAGGTTTCGAGCAAGATCGATCTCTTGATGAACCTCGTCAAAAAGGTCGATGCCCTCGTGATCGGCGGCGGCATGGCCAACACGTTCCTCGCGGCGCGCGGGACAAATGTCGGCAAGTCTCTCTGCGAGCATGATCTGGCCGAAACCGCAAAACATATCATGATCGAAGCGGCGACGGCCGGCTGCGCCATCGTGCTGCCGGAAGATGGCGTTGTCGCGCGCGAGTTCAAGGCAGGTGCCGCTAACGAAACCGTCGATATCAACGCCATTCCGGCCGACGCCATGGTTCTCGATGTGGGCCCAAAATCCGTTGAAAGCATCAAGGCCTGGATTTCCCGCGCCGAAACCCTCGTCTGGAACGGCCCGCTCGGCGCATTCGAAATCGAGCCCTTCGATGCAGCAACCGTGGCTGCGGCGAAACATGCAGCCGAATGCACCAAAGCCGGCAAGCTCATCTCCGTCGCCGGTGGAGGCGATACCGTCGCTGCGTTGAACCATGCGGGGGTATCGGACGATTTCTCCTACATCTCGACCGCCGGCGGCGCGTTCCTGGAATGGATGGAAGGCAAGGAACTGCCGGGCGTTGCCATCCTGACCGCCGGCAAGTAAACTTATCTCACTTGCCTGACACAAGGCCGGACAAGCCATGCTTGTCCGGCCTTGTCTTTTGGTAAGTGCGCGCGGAGGAAAAGTTTCAAACGATTGAAATCATTTCAATCGTTTCAGTGAGTTAGCGTGCCATTTCCCTGCCCTGGAACTTCTGTTATCGGGAATTTATTGTGCCTTGGGAGAATAGCAAATGACCGAACGTCTCGAAGACATCGCAATCAAAATGGTCGCCGACGGCAAAGGCCTGCTCGCCGCCGACGAATCCACGGGAACGATCAAGAAGCGTTTCGACAGCATCAACCTGGAATCGACCGAAACCTCGCGCCGCGACTATCGCGAGATGCTGTTCCGCTCCGAAGACGCCATGAAGAAATACATCTCCGGCGTTATCCTTTACGAAGAGACCCTGTTCCAGAAGGCCGCCGACGGCACGCCTTTCGTTGACATCATCAAGGCCGCGGGCAGCCTGCCGGGCATCAAGGTGGATATCGGTGCCAAGCCGATGGCCTTCCACCCGCATGAATTCATCACCGAAGGCCTTGATGGTCTTTACGAGCGCCTGCGCAAGTATCACGAAGCCGGCGCGCGTTTCGCCAAGTGGCGCGGTGTCATCACCATCGGTGAGCAGCGTCCGAGCTGGGGTTCGATCAAGGCCAACTCCCAGTCTCTCGCCCGTTATGCCGCGCTCTGCCAGCAGGCGGATATCGTTCCGATCGTGGAGCCTGAAGTGCTGATGGATGGCGAACCGGGCACGCATGACATCGACCGCTGTGCAGAAGTCACGCAATGGGTTCTCCAGACCGTCTTTGCAGACCTGTTCGACGCCCGCGTCAACCTTGAAGGCATGATCCTGAAGCCGAACATGATCATCGACGGCAAAAAGGCCCGCAAGGCTTCGGTTGAAGAAGTGGCGGAAAAGACCGTCAAGGTGCTGAAAGCAACCGTGCCGTCAGCCGTTCCGGGCATTGCCTTCCTTTCCGGCGGCCAATCATCGGAAGAAGCGACGGCGCACCTCTCCGCCATGAATGCCGGTTACGACCTGCCGTGGTCGCTCACCTATTCATATGGCCGCGCCCTTCAGGATACCGCTCTCAAGACGTGGGGCGGCAAGCAGGAGAACGTCGCTGCCGGTCAGCGTGCCTTCACGCATCGCGCCGCCATGAACAGCCTCGCCGCCAAGGGCAGCTGGAAACAGGAACTCGAAAAGGCAGCCTGAGGCTTCCGCCGCAGACATACCATAAAAGAAGCCGCCTCCCGGGGCGGCTTTTTCTTTAGAGTGATATGGCGTCGATGAAGTCCTAGGGCCGCAAGAGCAGCGTCGCCGACCAGATGACAAAAGCGGCAACCGCAATCTTCCAGCAATCACCCCTTTTCTTGAGGCCCGGCAGGCCCAGAGGCCGAATGATCTGAACAAGCATGGCCAGCAGTAAAAAAAGGCCGATCGCCTTCGTCATTTATTGAGCCTTTTCTTTATTTCTGCATCGTCACAGGCTGGACATTTTTACCGTTCACCAGAAGAGTGCAACTCATTCGGGTGACCCCGGTTGATTGGCTTGTCGGCTGTCCGTACGAACGCATGAGAGTGACTTTATGAGCAGAAATCTTCTACCTGTATTCGCTCTTTTATCCAGCACTCTGTTTCTTTTTCTCGGTAACGGCCTTCAGGGTCTCATCCTGCCGGTGCGCGGTTCGGCGGAGGGTTATTCCAACGAAATCCTCGGTTTCCTCGGCACGTCCTGGGCGGCGGGCTTTGTCATCGGTTGCTTCGTCGCCCCGGCCATCGTTCGCCGCGCGGGACATGTGCGGGCGTTCGCCTCTTTTGTCGCACTGGTGTGCCTGACAGTCCTGATGACCGGCCTGATCGTCGATGACATCTGGTGGATCACGTTGCGCGCGCTTACCGGCTTCTGCACCGCTGGCACCTCCATGATCATTGAGAGTTGGCTGAACGAACGCGCGACCAATGAGAGCCGCGGCATGATCTTTTCGCTTTACATTGCCATCACCCTGCTCGGCGTTGTCGCGGGTCAGATGATCGTGCCGATGGGCGATGTCAGCAATACGTCGCTGTTCATGATATGCGGCATCATCTATTGCATCGCCATCTTGCCGGCGACACTTTCGAAGGCCGCCAGCCCCCAGCCATTGCAAAAGGTCAAGCTGGATCTGCCCGCTCTTTACCGCAACTCACCCGTCTCCTTCGTCGGCATCCTGATGATCGGCATCGCCAACGGTGCGTACGGCACGCTGGGCGCCGTCTTCGGCGCCAGGGCCGGTCTCGATCCGACCATGATCGCCATCATGGTTTCGGTCACGATCTTCGTCGGCGCGCTCGCACAATTTCCGGCCGGACGCCTTTCCGACAGGATTGACCGGCGTTATGTCCTGGCGGGCCTCGCCGGCCTCGGCGCGGTTGCCGGTCTCTCCGTTGCGGCGGTCCAACCGCACAACGTTTATGTGCTCATCCCGATGATTGCCATTTATGGCGCCGCAGCAAACGCGCTCTATCCCATTGCCGTCGCCCATGCCAATGACTTTGCGGCGTCGCAAGATTTCGTCAAGGTTTCGGGCGGCCTGCTTCTGCTTTACGGCATTGGCACAATCATCGGGCCGACGCTCGGCGGTGCGGTCATGACCTATTCCGGACCCTACGCCCTCTTCTTCGTCACCGCCCTCGCTCACGTCTTGATCACCGCCTACGCCATCATCAGAAGCCGCAGGCGTGCCGCTCTTTCGACCGACGAAAAAGACAATTTCTCAACGATGATGCCGACAACACCCTCGCCGCTGGTGACGCCGGAAAGTATTGCGCTCGATCCCCGCGCACCGCAATATCCTGAGGAAGGGGACGGCTATGTTGAAAAAGGAGCAGGCATATGAGCCTCTTTGATGATGATCGTCCGCAGAAGCCGCGAGCACACGAGATCGGCAGCGATCTCAGCCTTCTATCGGTGGATGAATTGAGCAATCGCATCGAAATTCTGCAGGCGGAGATTGCCCGACTCGAAGACGAGAAAAAGAAGAAGTCTGTCGGCAGGGAGGCGGCGGAGAACCTGTTTCGCTCGTGAGGAGTCGTCTGCAACTTCGCCAGCAGGAAGCTCAAGTTGGCTTTCTACGGAACCAAGATTAATCAGACCAGTGATTCCGGTGCAGTCTTTCGTTTACCATTAACCAAAAATTAAGCTTTCTGAGAGATTACTATACATGTCCAGTTCTTCTGGACCTCAGGCATCTTCTCCATACGGCGAATTGGTCTGATTTTTCTCCCTGTTTTACCTTGAGAGCCGCTTTCGCGGCTCTTTTTTTGCCGTGCAACCTATTTGGTAAAACTGTGGGTATTAACCCTTCTTTAATAATTGCCTTGCGCATTTCAGGTAAAGATACGATCCTGAAAACACTAAAGGCCGGAACAAAATATCCGGATCGTCGTTGCCTGACAGTGTGGTGCGTGAGCAGGGATTTAAAGAAATGTCAGAACAGGTTTTAAATACCATAAGCTTTGCGGGTCGCGCGGCTGCTTCCAACCAGTTCAAGACCCTCTATACCGAAGGCATGACCTTGGTCGAGGAAACGGCCAGCTATCTCGACGGTGCAGGCCGCACCGCTTCCAAGGTTCTGCCACGTATGGCGTCGGTTCTTTATGCTGCAGAATCGATGCGTCTTACAACGCGACTGATGCAGATGGCATCGTGGCTGCTTCTGCAGCGCGCCGTCAACAATGGCGAAATGACGCGCGACCAGGTTCTGAGTGAAAAGAACAAGGTACGCCTCGACAGCTTCAATGTTGACCGGAATGCGCCAGGCTGGAACGACCTGCCGGAATCCTTCCGTGATCTGATCGAACGTTCGCTGCGCCTGCAGAACCGGGTTGCCCTGCTTGACCGCGAAATCTATCGCCCGTCCGAAGCCGCCAAGGTGCCGGACAACGAGAACAGCGTCCAGGCACAGCTCAACCTTCTACGCACGGCTTTCACGATCAACTGAAAAAAAGACATTATCCAGACGCTTTGAAAAGCAGGTCTTCAGACCTGCTTTTTTTGTTTTCAGGTCTCTTCGGATCGAAATGTCCAGATTTCGGCGAAAAAAAAGCCCGGTTAAACCGGGCTTTTTTAAACGATCTGTTCGCAAGGGATCAGAGGCCGAGGCCGCCGAAACGCTTGTTGAACTTGGAAACGCGACCACCGCGGTCCATAAGCTGCTGGTTGCCGCCCGTCCATGCCGGATGGGACTTGGGGTCGATTTCAAGGTTCATGACGGCGCCTTCCGAACCCCAGGTAGAGCGGGTTTCGTATTCGGTGCCATCGGTCATGACCACCTTGATCGTGTGATAATCGGGATGGATATCAGCCTTCATGACAATCTTCCTGGTTAAGTGACGTGCGGTCCATTTGCCGCAATTGCGTCAACTGAGCCAATTCAATAAATGAAGCCATAGTCCAGATGGGCTATGGCTTCCCAATTTGATGCGGAGCCTATACATGAAGGTCGCCGAGATAACAAGAGCCTGCTATCCCCTTGTGAAGGGAGATGGCCGCAGGGACAGGATTTTTAACCCCGGAGGGAAAAACCCGTCCAATATGACGCTCGAAAGGCGTAATGAGGAGCACACAGCGTGGCAGACATTGAAGCGCAGAAAGCGGCAAAACAAAGAAGCCTGAAGCCGCTTCTCAGCCTCTTTCCCTATCTCAGGCGGTATCGCGGGCTGGTGGCTGCAGCGCTTTTTGCGCTTGTGCTGTCCTCCGCGACGACCCTGGCCCTGCCGCTCGCCGTACGACGAATTATCGATCACGGTTTCCAGACGCCCGATGGCGGCATGATCAACAGCTATTTCGCCATGCTCCTGGCAATCGCCGTCATCCTCGCGCTCGCCAGCGCCATGCGCTACTACTACGTCATGACGATTGGTGAGAGGGTCGTTGCCGATCTTCGTCATGATGTCTTTGCGCATCTCACGACCCTCTCGCAGCAGTTCTTCGATGCCAACAGGTCGGGTGAGCTGACGTCGCGGTTGACGGCAGACACGGTGCAGATTCGGTCGGCGTTCGGCTCGTCGGCATCCGTTGCCCTTCGCAACATCATCATGTGCTGTGGTGCTGTGGTGATGATGATCTATACCAGCCCCGGCCTCTCCGGGCTTGCGCTCCTCGCCATCCCCTTCATTGTTTTTCCGCTGATCGCCTTCGGACGATCGGTCCGCGCCCGCTCGCGCACGACGCAGGATACGTTGGCGAATTCCGCCGCCTATGCGTCCGAAACGATTGCAGCAAGCCGGACCGTGCAATCCTTCAACGCCGAGGCACTGGCAAATGCCCGTTACGGCGCCTCCGTGGAAGCCGCCTACAAGGGCGCTCGCGCTGCGATCGGCGCGCGTTCGATTCTCACCGCGGTCGCCATTACACTCGTCTTTGGCAGCGTGGTTGGTATTCTCTGGTACGGCGCGCAGAGCGTCCTCTCAGGAAGCATGACCGCGGGCACCCTCGGGCAGTTCGTCCTTTATTCGGTTATCGCCGCCAGCGGTCTTGGCCAGCTGTCAGAGGTCTGGGGGGAACTGGCACAGGCGGGAGGTGCAGCCGAACGCCTTTCCGAACTGCTGACTGAGCGCTCGCCAGTCGCCGAGCCTGCAGCACCCCTCACCATGCCGCAGCCGCCACGCGGGGAGGCACAATTCGAAAATGTCGATTTCAGCTATCCGCTCGCAACCGGACGGGCAATCGTCTCCGGCCTTTCCTTCAAGGTCAGCACCGGCGAAACCGTTGCGATCGTCGGGCCATCAGGTGCAGGCAAAAGCACCGTCTTTTCCCTATTGATGCGCTTCTACGATCCGCAGCACGGTCGTATCACCGTTGATGGCATTGACATCCGTGATGTCACCCTTGCCGATCTGCGCGCGCGTCTTTCTATCGTGCCCCAGGATGTGGCGATCTTCGCCTCATCCGTCCACGACAATATCGCCTTTGGAAGACCTGACGCGACCCGTGAGGAAGTACGGGCCGCCGCGAATGCAGCGCAGGCCGACAGCTTCATCGAACGCATGACCGACGGATATGATACCCAGGTCGGCGAACGTGGCGTGACCCTTTCCGGCGGCCAGCGCCAGCGTATCGCCATTGCCCGCGCCATCCTGCGCAATGCGCCGATCCTGCTTCTGGACGAGGCCACCTCGGCACTCGATGCGGAAAGCGAAACGCTGGTACAGAAGGCGCTTGACGAGCTGATGAAGACCCGCACCACCATCGTCATCGCCCATCGCCTCGCCACCGTGCTGAAGGCGGATCGTATTCTCGTCATGGACGAAGGCCGTATCATTGAGGAAGGCACGCATCAAAGCCTCATTCGCCAGAACGGCCTTTATGCGCGGCTCGCCAGGCTGCAATTCCAGACCGGGCCTGAGGATCTGCGCGCGCAGGCGTAACCTCAAAACATGACGCTGCGCCCCGCAACGCGGCCCGAAAACAGGCAGCCGCCAAGGAATGTGCCTTCCAGCGCATTGTAGCCATGCATGCCGCCGCCGCCGAAACCTGCCGCTTCGCCGGCGGCATAGAGACCCGGCACCGGCTGGCCCACAACATCCAGCACCCGCGCTTCGAGGTCGGTGTGCAGCCCACCAAGCGTCTTGCGCGTCAGCACATGCAGTCGCACGGCAATCAGCGGGCCCATGGCCGGGTCGAGCAGCCGGTGCGGCTTGGCCGTTCGCATCAGGCGGTCACCGAGGTAACGTCGGGCACCATGGATCGCCGTCACCTGCGCGTCCTTGCCGAAGCCGTTTTCGATCTCCCGGTCACGGGCTTCAATCTGTCGGCGGATGTGATCAGTGTCGAGCCTATTGCCGCCGATGGCATTCATTCCCGCCACCAGCTCTTCCAGCGTTTCGCGAACGACAAAGTCTTCGCCCCGCTCCATGAACGCCCGCACCGGCCCCGGCGGCTGCTTGCCAAGCCGTTTCAGCAGCAGCCGCACATCCTTGCCCGTCAGATCAGGATTTTGCTCGGAGCCTGAGAGCGCGAATTCCTTCTTGATGATCGCCTTGGTCAAAATGAACCAGCTGTGGCTGCTGCCGCGCTGTCCCAGCATCTTCAGCGTGCCAAGCGTATCGAAGCCCGGCATGGCGGGAGCATCAAGCCGGTTGCCATCCGCATCGCACCAGAAGGATGATGGGCCGGGGAGAATTCGGATGCCGTGGTTCGGCCAGATCGGATCATGATTTTTCACCCCTTCGGTGTAGTGCCACATGCGATCCCGATTGATGACGGCGCCGCCCGCGAGCTCGGTGATACCGATCATGCGGCCATCCACATGGGCAGGCACACCGCACACCATCTCTTCGGGTGGACTGCCAAGCCGCCCGACCGGCCAATTGCGTCGTACCAGTTCCTGATTGCCGCCGATGCCACCAGAACTGACGATGACTGCAGCGGCAGAAAGGCGGAAATCTCCCTCAGTATTGCGGCTGCTTTTTTGGCCACGAAGAACCGGATCAGCGACAAGCACGACCCCGGAAACGCCCGTTATGCGGCCATCCGTCAATTCCAACCGATCAACCTGATGGCGAAAGCGAAAACTCAATCGACCGCTCGCCGCCATTGTCCTCGCTTTCTTCACGAAGGGTGCCAGGACACCGGGGCCGGTGCCCCACGTGACATGAAAACGCGGCACGGAATTGCCGTGACCATCCGCCAGAGAACCGCCGCGCTCGGCCCAACCCACAATGGGAAACCAGCGCATGCCCATGCGATGCAGCCACGCGCGTTTTTCACCGGCGGCGAAATCAAGATAGGCCTCCGCCCAACGGCGCGGCCAATGATCCTCAGGGCGATCAAAACCGGCCGACCCAAACCAGTCCTGCCGCGCAAGATCGAGGCTGTCGCGAACGCGCATCCGCCGCTGCTCCGGACTATCAACGAAGAACAAACCGCCGAGCGACCAAAAGGCCTGCCCCCCAAGGTTCTGCTCGCCCTCCTGATCCAACACGCAAACGCTGAAACCGCGCTCAGCCGCCTCGGTTGCCGCCACCAGCCCGGATAGCCCCGCCCCAACAACGATCACATCGTAACGTTCCATCAGCCCCTCCCAGATATGACGGAATTACTTTTACGCGAACGTAAGTTCAGTTTCGCCGGAAGGCAATCGCCATGGCGGAATCGCGATTCAGCGCTCGGTCAGCTTGAGTTCGATCCGGCGGTTCTGCTGACGTGCTTCAGGCGAATCACCTTCCGCGATCGGCTGATTTTCGCCAAAGCCGGCAGCAACCAGCCGGTTCGCCGGAACACCCCTGGAGATCAGGAATTTTACGACCGATGTCGCACGCGCGGAGGAAAGCTCCCAATTGTCCCGGTAACGGCCCGATCCAGACAACTGAACATTATCCGTATGGCCATCGACGCGCAGAACCCAGTTGATCTCGGCCGGAATTTCCTTGGAGAGATCGAGCAGCGCCGTGGCCAGCTTAGCCATCTCCGCCTGCCCTTCCGGATTGAGTTCATTCCCCCCCGAGGGGAAGAGGACTTCCGACTGGAAGACGAACCGGTCGCCGACAATGCGAATGTTTTCACGATCCGACAGGATTTCACGCAGACGCCCGAAGAAGTCAGAGCGATAACGGTTCAGTTCCTGCACGCGCTGGGCAAGAGCCACGTTCAGGCGTCGGCCGAGATCGGCGATCTTGACTTGAGACGACGCATCCTTGGCCTCCGACGCCTGCAACGCCGCTTCGACCGAGGCGATCTGCGCTCTCAGTGCCGCGATCTGCTGGTTCAGCAATTCAATCTGTGCCGAGGCGCGGGAATTGGCCTGCCGCTGTTCGTCCAGCTCCCCTGTCAGACTGCCAATGCGGGCGTTGGCGCTCGCATTGCTGCCAGAGCCGGCATCGAGCAACGCCTGGAGGCGCGAACGCTCATTTTCGGACGCTGCGAGCGTGGACTGCAGGCTCGCCAGCGCATCCTCGACATCTTGCTTGTTACCTTTTTCCATCGCCAGAAGTTCGGTCAACTCGGCAATCTGGCTGTTGAGGCGGGTCAACACCTCGTCCTTGCCGGTAATTTCACGCGACAACACGAACTGCGCCAGCACAAAGACCGTCAGCAAAAACATGATGGCCATCAGCAGCGTCGAGAGCGCATCGACGAATCCCGGCCAGTAATCTACGCCCCTATCGCGGCGGCGGTTGCGCGCGAGCGCCATAACTACTCGCTCCCGTTATCGTGCCGGGTGCGTCCGGGGGATTTTGACTCACCATCGATCCGCGCCGACAGCCTGTCAAGCGTGCGGCGGAGCGATTTCGATTCCTCTTGCTGTGCCTCGATCCAGTCACGCAACATCTGCTGTTCGCTACGCATGTTCTTCACAAGACCCTGGATGCCTTCTGCAAGGCTGGTCATGGCCGCCAGCGAACGCTCGGTGCTGACAACCGCGCCGGGTTCACCCTTGAACTCCCTCGGGCCTTCAGCGGAGGTATCGGTTACTGACGAGAGCCAATTTTCGAGCTGCGTGTAGAATCGGTTCTGAGCCCGGCCCGCCTGAAGATCAAGGAAACCGAGAATGAGCGAGCCGGAAAGGCCCAGCAGAGACGAGGAAAATGCGGTTCCCATGCCGGACAGGGGCGCGGTGAGACCCGCCTTGAGGGAGCCGAGAATATCATTGCTGTCACCCGCGCTCGGATCGAGTGACTGAATGACGTTGCTGATGGCGCCGATTGTGCCGATCAGCCCCCAGAAGGTGCCGAGCAGACCCAGAAATACCAGGAGGCCGACAAGGTAGCGCGAGGTGTCGCGTGATTCATCGAGTCGCGTCGCAATGGAATCAAGGATCGTCCGCTGCGTGACTGTGGACAGCCGTGTTTCTCCGCGCTTGCCGATCAGCGTGCTCATTGGCGCCAGCAGTTTCGGCGCGCGGCCCACCTTGTCGACACTACCGGCGGCGCGGAAGGCGTTGAACCAGCTGACTTCGGAGCGCAGGCTCATCGTCTGGGTAAAAACCAAGATGATGCCGATGACAAGCACGCCAAGAATGAAGCCGTTAAGACCGGGATTGGTCATGAAGGCCGTGTGTGCCTGCCTGTAAAGAATGGCCGCCAGAAAGCCTACAAGGACCAGAAACAGAACCATCGTCCAGAGAAACGGCGTGGGACTGGACAGCTTGTGGCTATATTCCCGTGTGGTCACCGGTTTCTCGACACCAAGATCGAGCCGCTCCGAATCCGCCATAACGTTCGCATTCCCTATGGTCACCTATCCAGCGGAAAGCTATTTGAAAATTGCGACGATTTGAAGCGAAAAGCCCGTCTTTCGTCACAGGCATTTCATGAAAAAAAGCCGGGAGCGGGTAACGCGAACCAAAAACGCCCGGCGATGACCCGCCGGGCGTCCCAAACCTGAAGAAATCAAGGAGTTTCCGTTGAATCAATCAACGGCCGGGAATGGGCCGATTTGCGACTTCAACGAGCGCCTTGTGGATATATTCATTACCGGCAGCCACAGTCCCGCTTCCGAAGATATCAGAGCCGCCCTTGATGTCGGAGGCAAAGCCGCCAGCTTCGCGAATCAGCACCAGACCGGCAGCCATGTCCCATGGCGAGAGGTCGGCCTCCCAGTAACCGTCGAGACGGCCTGCTGCGACATAGGCGAGATCGAGCGACGCAGCACCCATACGGCGGATGCCGGCAGCCTCGCCCATGACATGGCGAAGTTCCACCAGGAACTTGCCGTGGTTACCGCGACCGAGATGCGGCACGCCACAGCCGATGACGCAATCCGTCAGGGCCTTGCGCGCGGCAACGCGGATGCGGCGATCATTAAGGAATGCGCCACCGCCACGCTCGGCAGTGTAGAGTTCATCGGTCGCCGGGTTGAAGATCACGCCAGCGACAATCTCGCCGTTACGCTCCAGCGCGATGGAAACTGCGAAATGCGGAATGCCGTGCAGGAAATTAGTGGTGCCATCAAGCGGATCGACGATCCAGCGATGCGCGCCGTCTGTGCCTTTTTCCTCGCCGCCTTCCTCACCCAGGAAGTCATAGGTCGGGCGAGCCTTCATCAGCTCTTCGCGCACGATCTTTTCAGCTTTCAGGTCTGCCTGGGAGACGAAATCGCTCGGTCCCTTGACCGAAACCTGAAGGTTCTGCACTTCACCGAAGTCACGCGACAAAGACTTACCCGCCTTGATGGCGGCCTGAACCATGACATTGAGAAGGGCTGAACGGGCCATCGATGTTGTTTCCTGGAAAGCTTGCGAACCGACCGGAAGCTCGCCGGGCCGGCACGTCATTATTTTCTTGAATTGAAAGTTTGCGGTTCAAGACCACAAAACGCGCGGAAATTCAAGGTAAAAAGCCCGAACGCTGTGTCGCAACGGCAGCATCAGCTCGGGCGGAAACGATTTGCCGCCTCAATCGCCTTTTTCTGCTGCTCGTCGGTGATGCCGAGATAGAAGTCTTCCAGCTTCGGATCCTTCAGGCCCGCACGGCGGGAAAGCACATACCATTTGGCAGCCTCGATGGGGTCCGGCCGAGTGCCAAGCGCCTGTACGTAAAGATGCGCGACCTTATTTTGCGCCACGATATTGCCGCGCTGCGCCGCGCCATAAAGCCAGCGGAAGCCCTCATCCAGATTGCGTTCGCCGCCGAAACCATTGACCAGCCAGATACCGAGATCGACCTGGGCAGTGTCATATCCAGCCTTTGCCGCGCGCATCAGCCAGTCGCGTGCCTTGGCTTTCTTATCCGCAGGCACGTCTTTCACTGACCAGTAGATCTGCGATACCGCATATTGAGCGTCTGCGATCCCCTGCTCGGCGGATTTTTCATAAAACGGCAAGGCCATCAGCAGACCCTTGGCGCCCGGATTTTCCGAAACCAGAATCTGGCCCCAGTTGAACTGGGCAGAGGCGTTGCCGGCTTCCGCCGCCCGCCGCATGTAATCGTCAGCCTTTGCCTTGTCGCGCGTGACGAACTTGCCCTCCATCAGGATCAGCGCAAATTTGAACATGGCGACGGGATCACCGCCCTCTGCCGCCTGCTGGTACCAGAAGGCAGCGGTTTTCTCGTCGCGCGCGATGCCAAGGCCGCGCGACATCATTTCGGCAACCAGTGTCTGGGCCGCCGCGTCGCCGCTCTGCGCGCGGGTCAGCGCCTTGTCGAGCGCCTGAACATATTCGCCACGCTGAAAATGGCCATAGGCCTCATCCACCCGGCCCTTGAATTCCTTCTCCGGCGGCAGTGCCGGTAACTCAGCGCCCATCCGCTGATAGACATTCACACCCGCGGAGGGCTGCAGGTCCTTCTGTTCTTCGGATTGCACCCGGCCCTGCCGGGTCGGCTGCGCCTCATTTTCCAGCTGGCGGGAAAGCGCGTTGCTTTCGCTCTGCGGCCCGGACTGGGCAAACACGACACCCGCCGGCCCGCCGAAAGCGAGCGCTAGCAGCGAAACGGAAAGGCAGCGTGGAAGCGAGCGCATGATCATGGCCTGTATCAACCGTCAAACCGTGGCGCTTTTTCGTCAAGCACGGCGTTGATTTCGGAAACCGCCTGGGCCGCACCGCCGGCATTGTCAAAAACGGCGCTGCGCATCGCCACAAACTCCACACCGGTTTCTGCCACGGCAACAGCCGAGGACAGATCGGTCCCGCCCATGACAATGGCAGGAATTTCGATCATCGACGCCCACCACTCGCCAAGCGCCAGATTTTTCGGGTGTGCCTCAGGCTTGATATCGCCCTCCAGCTTTCCGAAAAACACGTAGTCAGGGTTGGCTTCGCCCTGCTCAAGCGCTTTGTGACGATCATCCGCATTGCCGCCGCCGACGATCAGCTTCGGCGTGAATTTTTCCACGGCCTCCGCAAGCGCCTCGCCATTGCCGATAACATGCAGCCCGTCCGCCTTCACCCGGCCTGCAACACGGCTATCGCCGGCGATAAGCGCTGCTGCACCGGCCTTCTGCACGACGGGCACGATCAGTTCGGCACGTTTCTGGAAAGCAGCGTCATCCAGACCATATTGCGGAATGATAACGGATGCGACGTCGCCGCCCCGCAACGCCTCCTCCACCGCGGTCGCCTGCTTTTGCGCATCGTCCATTTGCGGAACGATGAGGACAAGGCGGCAACGATCTTCAACTGGGGTCATCGGTTCGTCCATTTCAGACAGAAGACGCTTGCTGCGCAATCTGCACTCGTTTTCATATGACAAATCCGATAAACCGGACCGGCGAAAGGATCAACCGTCCATCCATGCTGACCGATTTTCATTTTTATCTCGTCGCCATTCCCGCAGTCGTCCTCGTCGGCCTTTCCAAAGGAGGTCTTGGCGGCGCATTGGCGCTCATGGGCGTGCCTTTGATGGCGCTTGCCGTTTCACCCGTGCAGGCAGCGGCAATCTTCCTGCCGATCCTGATCGTCATGGATCTCGTGGCGCTGTGGGCCTGGCGGCATCATAACCACCGGGAAACGCTGCTCATCATGCTCCCCGGGGCCATCGCCGGCATCGCGCTCGGCTGGGCGACGTCGAGCCTCGTATCCGCCGACGCCATGCGCCTCGTCGTCGCCTCGGTCACGATCCTGTTCGTGCTGCGGTATTTCTATGAAAGCTTCAAAAGCCGCAATGGCCAGGAAATTCCTGCCAAGCCGCAAAGACCTGCGGCTGCCACACTCTGGTCCTCTCTCTCCGGCTATGCCAGTTTCGTGGCCCATGCGGGGGGACCGCCCTTCCAGATTTACGTGCTGCCGCTGAAGCTCGACCCGAAGACCTATACCGGCATGAGCGTGCGCTTCTTCGCCATCATGAACGCAATCAAGCTCATTCCCTATTTTGCGCTCGGCGCACTTGATGCCACCAACCTCAAGACATCGGCGAGCCTGCTGCCGGTTGCTATGCTGGCGACGCTAGCCGGCGCACGGGTCGTCAAATATCTGAAACCGTCGGTCTTTTACCCGCTCATGTATTCCATGGCGCTGATTGCGGCGCTGAAGCTGTTATGGGACGGGCTGCCATTCTGAACCGCGCAATAAAAAGCCCTGGAAGCCGGTTGGGCCGCCAGGGCTTGAAGGCTCAGACCACCGACCCTTCGTTCATCGAGGATCGGTGGGCCGGCAAAATTAATGCCTTGTTGAGGCCTTGAGCCTCTGGAGTTCATCCTTCAGGCGCAGTTTTCGACGTTTAAGGTCCGCGATCTCTTTATCGTCAGACGACGGGGAAGCAAGAATACTTTCGAGCTCCTCCTCCAGAGCACCGTGTTTCTTTTCGAGCGATGCAATATGAGCCTGAATGGTCATGCGGCACGTCCTTCCTTTTTGAACCTACCTCCAGCTCTCCATCGCTGGAGTTTCAGGTTTACGACGGCAATGTGACACGGATCGCGCCGCTTGTCGAAGGCGAAATGAAGGCAATAAGTGGGCAATTTGGTCGCAAGGGATAACTTCCCGTTACCGCGATTTGATGATAGAGGCTCGTTTACGATCAGAGACACGCCGGAGCCGATCCGGCGGCATAAAATGGGGATGACGAGATGCCCGATCAGGACCAGGCGGACATCAGGCTCACGCTGGCGCGGCTGCGCCAGGAGCATGAGGATTACGACGCGGCGATCAACGCGATGATCCAGACCAGCTGCGATGCGCTGAGAATCCAGCGCATGAAGAAGAAAAAGCTGGCGGTCAAGGACAAGATGACCCAGCTTGAAGACCAGGTCATTCCCGATATCATCGCCTGAGCCGGAGAGATTACGTGACAGCAGAAACGCCCCCCGTCGCCATCATCATGGGCAGCCAGTCCGACTGGGAGACCATGAAGAACGCCGCCGACACGCTGGATGCGCTCGACATAGAATACGAAGCCCGTATCATTTCCGCCCACCGCACGCCCGACCGGCTTTATGACTTCGCCAATGGCGCGAAGGACGAAGGCTTCAAGGTCATCATCGCGGGTGCGGGCGGCGCCGCCCATCTGCCGGGCATGACCGCAGCCATGACCCCGCTGCCTGTCTTTGGTGTTCCGGTTCAGTCCAAGACCATGTCCGGTCAGGACAGCCTCTATTCCATCGTACAGATGCCTGCCGGCATCCCCGTAGGCACGCTTGCCATCGGCAAGGCTGGCGCGATCAATGCCGCACTTCTTGCCGCAGCAGTGCTTGCGCTCAGCGATGAGGATCTCGCAGACAGGCTCGATGCGTGGCGAGAACGCCAGTCGGCCGCCGTCGCGGAATATCCCATGGACAGCGCCCAGTGACGACACACGCCATGGCAAAGACCACCAATCTCACCATCGGCATCATCGGCGGCGGGCAACTTGGCCGCATGCTGGCGATGGCCGCCGCGCGTCTCAACCACTGTACCATCGTACTGGAGCCGCAGGCCGATTGTCCGGCGGCGCAAGCCTGCAACGACCAGATCGTCGCGGCTTACGACGACGAAAAGGCGCTTGCGGAACTCGCAAGCCGTTGCGATGTCGTCACTTACGAATTTGAAAATGTCCCCGTTACGGCGGCCGAGAAGCTCAGCCTCTCCGTGCCGGTCTACCCGCCTGCAAAAGCGCTCAGCGCCTCGCAGGATCGGTTGACGGAGAAGCGCTTCCTCAACAACTGCGGCATTCCCACCGCCGATTTCCGCGCCGTGGATAGCCAGGAAGAACTGGAAGCAGCCTTGGCCGCCTTTGGTGGTAAAGGCGTGCTGAAGACTCGCCGCATGGGTTACGACGGCAAGGGGCAGCGTCTTTTCCGGGGCGGCGAAGACGCCGCAGGCGCCTTTGCGGCGCTCGGCGGCGTGCCGCTGATCCTGGAAAGCTTCGTAGCCTTCGAGCGGGAAATCTCTTTGATCGCCACCCGTTTCCAGGACGGCACCGTCACCTGTTACGATCCCGCCGAGAACGTCCATCTGAACGGCATCCTGCACACGTCGACCGTTCCGGCGGCACTGTCGGATGCCGCGAAGGCTCTCGCCGTTCAATCGGCAGAAAAGCTTCTTGCCGCGCTCGATTATGTGGGTGTCATCGGCATTGAGTTGTTTGTGCTGGCTGACGGTTCGCTGGTTGCCAATGAAATGGCGCCGCGCGTCCATAATACCGGCCACTGGACGGAGGCGGCCTGTGTGATCTCCCAGTTCGAGCAGCACATTCGTGCCGTGTCGGGCCTTCACCCCGGCAGCACGGAACGCCATTCCGACTGCATCATGACCAACCTGATCGGCGACGACATCAACGACGTGCCGACATGGCTTTCAAAAAAAGACTGTCTTGTGCATCTCTACGGCAAGACAGAAGCACGGCCAGGCCGCAAGATGGGCCATGTGACGCAGCTTCTGCACACAGGAAAAGCCTAGTCTTTTAAGGCAAAGACACGGGCAAGTGTTGACAGGCAGGGCTCAAACAGGTATCTGCCTGCCAACCGAAAAGAGCGCGCCCCGTTGCGCGCTTTTGATTGTTTGAATAGCACGGCACAAACCGTGCAAAACTGCGGACCAGTAAAATGAAGATCAAGAATTCGCTTAAAGCGCTTAAGGCCCGTCATCGCGATAACCGCCTGGTTCGCCGCAAGGGCCGCGTCTACATCATCAACAAGCAGAACCCGCGCTTCAAGGCTCGTCAGGGCTGATCGACCGCGACTGCGGTTCGCGACGATGTCGTGGATCACTTTGTTGACAGTTCAGAAGTTTGCATTTGATATTGGGCGCAGCCGGGTTAAGCTTTAACCCATGCGCCCAAATCGTTTTTGCACCGCTGTTATTCTTGCTCAGGGCTTTCTGCTCTCAAGCCTTGCCTTTGCGGGAACGGCTGCTGTTGCCCATGCGGCAGACGGAAATCCAGCTATTACTGCCGAATCGGCGCCATCTCCGGTAAAGACCATCGACACGCTTTTCGCGTCGCTGAAAAAAGAACGAAATGCGGTCAAGGCGCGCAGCATCGCCAACCAGATCGCCGCCGAATGGAATGATTCTGGCAGCGCCACGATCAATCTCCTGATGCAATGGGCAGGTGAAGCTGCCGACGAAAAGCGCAACGCCGCCGCTTACGATTTTCTCGACCAGGTTGTTTTGCTTGATCCCGACTATGTGCAGGCGCCCTATCGCCGCGCCATGGTTCACTTCGCCGATGGCGACACCCGCAAGGCGATGGCGGACATCAACCTGACGCTGGAAAAAGAGCCTCGCTATTTCCCTGCGCTCGCAAGCCTCGCCAATATTCTCGAAGCGTCAGGGCGAGACGAACTGGCGCTGAAAGCATGGGAACGGTATCTGGCGCTTTATCCCGCGGACAAGGACGCCCGCAAGGAAGCTGTCGATCTCTCCGAAAAACTGGCGGGCACCCGCGGTTAATGTTCGCTGTTTTTATTTATGTGATTTAGCAGGGCCGTGTTTTGAAAGATCGGGACGAGTTCGAGGCAGCAAAGAGGCTATTAAACTCTATCGGAGACAAGCCGAGTTTCGACATTAGCGAATTTATCGACCGCATTTCGGTGACTGAGGATTGGGGGAAATTGGTCGTAGCCCATATCTACCTGGACCACATTATTACCGAAGTTTTGACCACGCACCTCAATCATCCGGAGGCTTACTTTAGTGGTCACAGATCATTTTCTGAAAAACTCAGCCTATGTCAGGCGATGGGCTATTTTCGCGATAGATTTGGCGACGTTCTAAAAGCCATTAATAAGTCGCGGAATAGATTTGCACACGAACTTGTATTCCACGTGTCTGACGAGGAGAAGCGCAACTTATTTCGCACCTTCACGACGGAGCGCCCGATATCTGAAGTCACAAAGCCCGATGGCTTTGGGGAGTTTTTGTTTACAGTCGTCATATTTGCGGAGATTTCACGTTCGGCAGAAGAGCGACAAGCCGAATTGTCAAAAGAGCGCGAGGCCGTAAGCAAAAAAATTCTTGAACTCCTTATCGCCAACAAAGACATGTTGGGGAATGAGGTTTAGCTGTAGGGCGCAACAGGTACGCCCTACAAAAAGTGGCAAGCCTCAATTATTCCATACCGAGCGCCGCCATGTAGGTCTGCAGAATCGTCTCTTCCTCGATACGCTCATTGGCATCCTTCTTGCGCAGCCGGATGATGGTGCGGATCGCCTTCGTGTCGTAGCCGCGGCCCTTGGCCTCACCGATCACGTCCTTGATATCGCCCTGAATGGCGGCCTTCTCTTCCTCAAGACGCTCAATGCGTTCAATAATCTGACGCAGCTCTGCGGCGGCGACGGTTTCGGTGGTGCTGGTTTCGTCCATCGTATATTCCTTTATTGGCGGCCCGCATGCGAGCGCTGTGTTCATTTCAACCAGACGAGGTCCCCGCCGGTCGCTGCCAGCCGGCAGCAAAATTCAGGCCTGTGAACTGCCCATTGTAAGGCGTTCCGTCAAGTCGTTTCCGTTAGCGAAGGCTTATTCCTTGGGCCGGTTCTGCTCGAAAGCGACTTTCTGGTCGCCGCTTGCTTCGCCCTGGTATTTGTCTTTCCAATCCTCGTAAGGCATGCCGTAGACGATTTCGCGGGATTGATCCTTGCTGAGCGGAACGCCAGCCTCCTCGGCGGCTTCACGGTACCAGTTGGAAAGACAGTTGCGGCAGAAGCCTGCGAGGTTCATCAGGTCGATGTTCTGCACGTCGTGGCGTTCACGGAGATGCTTGACGAGGCGTCGGAAGGCGGCCGCCTCGAACTCAATCTGCCCGTTTTCGTTTTCGGTCGTCATGGCGAACTCCTCGTTCAATAGGGGCCGGTTCGAGAGGCAAACTGCTGATACTCGTGCAAAACGGGATCGTCGTTCATTGCGGCGAAAATGGGAGCGAGCCGGTCAGACCACTCGGCAATCCCCTGCTCGTCCGCGATCAAGTCCTGCCGCACCTCAAGAAGCGCATGCGGTATGCCCTTCATCATGCAATGGCGGTACATGGTGTCGCCCTTGAGCGCGCCGTCATAGGGTTCATTGTCGCCCACGAGGATGTCGCCAGTGGCGCGCAGATGCGCCAGAAGCGGATCGACCGCACGGTGATCGGTATCCCACAGAACGGCTGCATGCCACGGCCGCGGCGTTTCTTTCCAGAACGGTGTGTAGGAGTGCAGCGACAGCACAAGCGGCGCTTCTTCAGACGCTTTCGCCACACCGGTCAACACACGATCCACGGCATCGTGATAGGGGCGATGAAAAACCTCGATCCGTCTCTGCCACTCCTCGTCGGAGATCGGATGGTTACCGGGAATGATCGCGCCATCGGAAATTTTCATGATGAGGGTTGGGTCGTCCTCGCCGCGATTCGGATCGATCAGCAGGCGAGAAAACCGGCCGAGCACGGCCGGAACCCCGAGCCGCGTCGCAAGGGAGCGGGTCAACGCCTCGATGCCGATATCAAATGCGATATGGCGATGAAAAGCGGTTTGCGGAAGGCCAAGATTGCCGTAGTGTGCCGGCAGAAGGTTCATGGCATGGTCCGCCAGAAGAACCATGCCTTTGTCATAATCGCCTTCTATGATTTCATAGGGTATGAAGTCGTTCATCGATGATTTTCTGGGGCAGGATTGAGGAGAGAAACTTGATGGCATGGCTTGAGGCCGGGCGCAAGTTCGGGCGGCATAACAGCCATCTACCTTACCGCACTCACGATCCCACGAACAATATAATCGATTAAACTCGCGTTGACTTTCTTGGGCGGCCACGCCAAGAAGTGTGTTCATTATAACATGGAATCCGGATGGAAGCCGTGACTCAGTCATCTCTCGCTCTTCCTCGCCACATCAGGCATATCACCCGTCTTATCTGCGCAGCGGCATTGTTTCTGACCCCGCTCATGATAGCAGCGCCCGCCCATGCGGATTTCCGCGTGTGCAACAGCACGCAGAACCTTGTGGGCGTCGCCATCGGCTATCGTGCAAAGGACGGCTGGGTCAGCGAAGGCTGGTGGCAGGTCCCCTCCTCGACATGCGCTACGCTGATCGAGGGTGAGCTGCAGTCACGTTATTATTATCTCTATGCCGAAGATGCCGCCCATGGCGGCCGCTGGACCGGTGACGTCAACATGTGCGTTGCGGAAAACGAGTTCAAGATCACCGGCGTGGACGATTGTTATGCCCGCAGCTTCCAGAGAATGGGTTTCAAGGAATATGACACGGGCAGACAGGGAAGCTGGATGGTCCAGCTTTCCGATACGCCAGGCACACAGGGAAATCAAAACTGATGAAGCGCAACCGGAAAGTCAAAATTCTTGCAACGCTCGGCCCGGCCTCTTCCGAAGAGGCAATGATCGAGAAGCTGCATCTTGCTGGCGCCGATCTTTTCCGGATCAACATGAGCCATGCGAGCCACGACGTGATGCGGACGCTGATCCAGCGCATCCGCTCCGTCGAAAGCCGCAATGGCCGCCCCATTGGCATTCTGGCCGACCTGCAAGGTCCCAAGCTGCGCGTCGGAAAATTTGCTGAAGGCAAGGTAGAGCTCGTTCCCGGCCAGACCTTTACGCTGGATAACAATGAAGCACCCGGCGACAACACGCGCGTTTTCCTGCCGCACCCTGAAATTCTCGAAGCCGTCAAGCCGGGCCATCGCCTGTTGATCGATGACGGTAAGCTGCATCTGCGCGCCGAAAAGAGCGACGGCAAGAGCATCGTGACGACGGTGGTTTCCGGCACCCGTATTTCGGATCGCAAGGGTATCAGCCTGCCTGACACCCTGCTGGGCGTTGGCGTTCTCACCGACAAGGATCGTGTTGACCTCGATGCCGTTCTTGAAACGGGCGAAGTCGACTGGGTTGCGCTTTCCTTTGTCCAGCGTCCGGAAGACCTGGCTGAAGTTCGCAAGATCGCTCGCGGTCGCGTTGGTCTGATGTCCAAGATCGAAAAGCCCCAGGCTATCGAGCGCATCGAGGAGATCATCGAGCTTTCCGACGCATTGATGGTCGCCCGCGGCGACCTTGGCGTTGAAATGCCGCTGGAAGCCGTTCCGGGCATTCAGAAGCAGTTGACCCGCGCCTGCCGTCGCGCTGGCAAGCCGGTTGTCGTTGCCACGCAGATGCTGGAATCCATGATCACGGCACCGGTGCCCACCCGCGCTGAAGTGTCCGACGTCGCCACCGCCGTCTTCGAAGGTGCGGATGCGATCATGCTCTCTGCCGAGTCCGCATCGGGCGATTATCCGATCGAGGCGGTTTCCACCATGGCCTCGATTGCGAGCACCGTCGAACAGGACCCGCATTATTCCAACATCATCTACGCGCAGCGCGCCCAGCCGGAGCCGACAGGCGCCGACGCCATCTCCCTTGCCGCCCGCCAGATCGCCGAGACGCTGAAACTTGCCGCGATCGTCACCTACACCTCATCAGGCACGACGGGCCTGCGCGCTTCGCGTGAACGGCCGCAAGTTCCGATCATCGCGCTGTCGCCGATCATCCAGACTGCCCGCCGCCTGTCTGTCGTCTGGGGCCTGCATTGCGTCGTGACCGGCGATGCCAGCGATCTCGACGACATGGTTAACCGCGCTTGTCGCATCGTTGTTTCCGAGGGTTTCGGCAAGCCGGGCGATCGCATCATCATTTCGGCCGGTGTGCCGCTGGGCACCCCCGGTGCGACCAACATGGTGCGTATTGCCTACATCGGCTCGGACGGCCAGAGCGGCGTCTGATAGACCATCGTCAAGCAACAAAAAACCCGCCGTCGCCGGCGGGTTTTTTTTGGCCATTCCGCCTTAGATAAACGTGCTCAGTGCATCTTCACAGGTGTGCTGAAGCGGCTGGACTCGATTGCCACGGCACCGGGCTTGAAGCTCGCCGACGTCGCTGATGCCGACCGATCGTTGCTCAGCATGCGGTTGGCGACGACACGTGGAGCCTTGACCGAGCGACCAGTCGTGCCCTTGTTCTGGTTAAGAGCCCAGTCCGAGATCAAATCCTGCGTCAGGCGTCCGCCACCAACCATCGCCTGCTGGGACACGGCGGCATCCTGCTTGCTGGGACGCGAACCCTTGGTGGGCAGACCGGCGCTGAGACCGCCATTGAGGGACGGCTTCAGATCAAATGCATCACCAAAACCAGCCTGCGGTTCAGCCTTGGCCGTTTCTGCAGGAGCAACGGTGACCTTGTGATTAACGGCAGCAGGGAAGGGCGCGGCCGTCGGCGCAGCTGCTGACTGGACCTGCGACCGGGCAGCCTGTCCGCTCTGCTCAAGAGCGGCAACGACCGTCGGCGACAGCGTATCCTCGTTTGCTTCCGCAAGATCGTCCTCGCCTTCAGCGTCAGCGTTGGCTGCCGCCAGCAGGGCTTCTGCAACGGCCGGACGGTTTGCCGGGACAGGAACCGACGCAAGTTCGCCGGATGCCGCCGGTGTCGCACCGTCGGCAGAAGCGGTCAGGACGGAGCCCTCCGCATCACCCTTCATGGCGCGTGGGCCGAGAAGCGTGGGTACTGGCACGGAAACCTGAGCCAAGTCAGCAAATTGCTGGCGCTCGGCCGGCGCAGATGTCGGCGTCGGTGTGGTCGCCGCCTGCAGGGCATCCTGCGCGGCATTGCGGGCCGGTGAATAAAGCGCGGTCGCAAGCCCGGTATTGCCGGGCGGCGGGTTACCGAATGCCGGACGGGCGGTCGGCAGCGGTGCCTCGCTCACGCCCGGAAGCGGCTGGGCAGAAGCAACGGCGATCGTGGGTTCAGGTTCGGGAGCCGCCTGCGGCGGCGCGGCCGGGCGAGCAACCGCCGGACGTTCGGCGGGCTCGGGTGCTGCGATGCTATCGGGATCTTCATCCTCGTCACCGCCTCCAAAGAGAGCCTGCAGCAGCGTCTTGCGTTTACCGCCTCCGGAAGATGCCGGGCCGGCGCCTGCACTGGAAGCGACCTGAATGGAGGACGAACTGACGCGCTTCTTATAATCCGCCATCGCCTGCTCATAACCGGGAAGCGGCTTTCCATCGGACGGAAGATGCAGCGTGTTGCCGTTCGGGAAAATGCGAACGAGTTCCTGACGGCTCATGCGTGGCCAGGCGCGAACGCCGCCGACATCCATGTGCACGAAAGGCGACCCCGAGGTCGGATAGAAGCCGACGCCGCCGATCTGCATCTGCATGCCAATCTCGCGAAGGCGGGAAAGTTTGACGCCAGGGATATAAAAGTCCATGGCCTTGCCGAGCATGTGCTGGCTTTTTTCCGCAACACCCTTGGTGCGCGTGCGCAGCAGACCATTCGTTTCCGGCGAGCGGAAAGCCGATACGACGTTGATGTAATCGGTAGCGCCGCTGCGGCGATAGACCTCCCAGACAAGATCGAAGAGACGCGGGTCCATCCGCGTCGGCTGATTTCGCCGCCAGTCACGCAGGAACCGGTTCAGCTCCTGCAGACCCTTCTGGTCGTACTTGCCATTGCGCTTGAAGGTGATGACCGCCTTCTCACGTGTATGGATGTAATACAGTTTGAGGCTGCGCGTTTCGGCGGCGGCTTCCGTCGCCGAAACTCCTACAAATGGCATTGCGGCAAGCATCAGGCAGGCAAAGGTGACAGCGCGCGCCGACAGCTTCGTGCATATATCCTTGATCAAGCCGCGCGCGATCTTTGTCGACGGCGCGTTATTCCGATGCAGATATGGCAATTCGATCCCCGCCTGGAAGACAATTTCTGTCACATTGCCTCAAATGAACGTCAAATACGGTGACACGATGGCAAAATTGCCACACACATGCAACCTTCCTCTATATAGTGAATCAGCCACTAACAAGAGGTTTATAGACGGTAAGCGGATATCCTTGCTCAGAAGTTAACGAATTTCACGATCTGCGATGGAATAAGTCGCTCAACCTTTCATGCGGCGTCCCGAAGCGGATCATCAGGATCGATGCCATAATCCTTCAGTTTGCGGTACAGTGTCGAGCGGCCGATGCCGAGCTTTCTCGCAACCTGGCTCATCTGCCCGCGATAGAAGCGTAGAGCAAAACGGATGAGTTCTTCTTCGATCTCAGCCAGTTTGCGGATATTACCCGAATCGTCGGTGCTCGAAATCAGGTTCCCACCCCGATAGATGGTGGTGGAAATATCCGAGGCGTCCTCGATCACCACGTGGTTCTCGGCGGCCGGCGTCGGAGGCGGCGAATAGGCCGCCAGCTTCAGAGACACACCGGAAGGCGACGGCGCGAGGCCATCAGCATCATTCCCGGTCGCAAATTCCGGCAGCTGCAGCGCGATCTGCGGGAAATCTGAGTCCGCCAGATCCCCACCCTGCGACAGCACGACGGCGCGAAAAACGGCGTTCTCCAGCTGGCGGATATTGCCCGGCCAGTCATAGGCCGTGAGCAGGGCTAGGGCGCTCGCATCAAGTCCAACCGGATTGGGCAACTTCTGTTCCGCCGAAAAGCGCTCGGCGAAGACCCGTGCAAGATGCGGAATGTCTTCCTTGCGACGGCGCAGTGCCGGAATGGTGATCGGGAAAACGTTGAGGCGGTAATAGAGGTCCTCACGGAAACGACCTTCCTTCACCTCTTCGATAAGGTTCTTGTTGGTGGCGGAAATCAGCCGCACATTCACCTTCTGAACCCGCGCGGAACCGACGGTTTCGATTTCGCCCTGCTGGACGGCGCGGAGCAGCTTTACCTGCACATCAAGCGGGAGATCACCGATCTCATCAAGGAACAGCGTGCCGCCATCCGCCTCCATGAACTTGCCGATGTGTTTTTCCGTCGCGCCCGTAAAGGCACCCTTTTCATGACCGAAGAGAATGCTTTCCACCAGATTATGGGGAATGGCACCACAATTGACGGTGATGAATGGCTTGTTTGCCCTATCGCCAGCCGACTGGATGGCGCGCGCGACCATTTCCTTGCCGACGCCGGATTCGCCCTCCAGCACCACGGGGATGCTGGACTGGGCGGCACGCTGCGCCAGTTCGATGACCCTCAGCATGGCCGGGCTTGCGGAAACGATATCGGTAAAATTCACAGCATTGCTCCGTCCGCGCCTTCCCGTGCGGGCCTTTGCCTCTCTCCTGTCAAGCTTGAGCGCATTGGAGATGGCGGCGCCGATCCTTTCCGGCGAAACCGGTTTAACGACAAAATCGAAGGCGCCTGCGCGCATGGCCTGCACAACGGTATCGATGCCGCCCTGCCCCGTCTGGACGATCACGGGAACATCCGTTCCGAGTTCGCCGACAGCTTTCAGAAAGGCAAGCCCGTCCATTTCAGGCATCATGAGGTCGAGGACGATGACGTTGATCTCGCCGCTATATTGCTTGAGCAGTTCGAGCCCCGCCTTGCCGTTTTCGGCGAGCAAGGCGAGGTGCCCATAACGTTCCACCGCATTTTTGAGCAGGCGGCGCTGGACGGGATCATCGTCTATCACGAGAACATGCGCGGTCATTTTTAGCTCCGGTTTCCGGTTTATGGACCTGCTTCATGCGGTCCCTTATGCCGCACTCTGGCACGGGAGACTTGAACATCCAGTTTTGAGAATTGCTTGCATTTTATCCATTGCCGCGGGAAACAAGGTCCCCATATGCTTCGCACGCATAATCAGAAGGACACGTTCCATGACCCTCAACCGCCCCGCTTCGCACCCCGTCTTCTCGCTTGCCGAAACGTCCGGCCCTGCACTCGGCGACCTTCCAGGCTGGAAACTCTCGGATCTCTATCCGTCGGGAGATTCGCCGGAATATAAGGGCGATCTTGAGAAAGCGGCGTCGATGGCGGCGGCTTTCGAGAAGAAATGGAAGGGCAAGCTTGAAGCGGCCGCAAAGTCCTCCGGTGGAGATGGTATTGGCGCGGCGCTGAAGGAATATGAAGCACTCGACGATCTTATCGGCCGCATCGGTTCTTTTGCGGGCCTCACCTATTTTTCCGATACATCCAACCCGGCGAACGGCAAGCTCTACGGCGATGCCCAGGCGAAGCTGACGGATATCTCGGCCCATCTCCTGTTTTTTACCCTCGAGCTCAACCGAATCGATGATGCAGTCATGGATGCGTGCATGAAGAACGATCCTGACGCTGGACATTATCGTCCGTGGCTGGTCGATCTTCGCAAGGACAAGCCGCACCAGCTGGACGACCAGTTGGAACAGCTTTTCCTTGAAAAATCGATGACCAGTGCGGCAGCCTTCAATCGGCTGTTCGATGAGACCATGGCCGATCTGCGTTTCGACATCGACGGCGCGAGCCTTCCGCTGGAAGTCACGCTCAACATGCTGCAGGAGCCGGAGCCGGAGACCCGAAAGAAAGCGGCGGAAGCGCTGAGCGCCACCTTCAAAAACAATCTGCGGGTCTTCACCCTCATCACCAATACGCTTGCCAAGGACAAGGACATTTCCGACCGCTGGCGCAAGTTCGAGGATATCGCCGACAGCCGCCATCTCGCCAACCGCGTCGAACGCGAGGTGGTCGATGCATTGGCGGCGGCGGTCAAGAAGGCTTATCCGCGCCTTTCGCATCGTTATTACGCCATGAAGGCGAAATGGCTCGGCATGGAGCAGATGAACTACTGGGACCGTAACGCGCCGCTTCCCGATACGTCCAACACGATCATTCCCTGGGATGAGGCGAAGGACACCGTACTTTCCGCCTATGGCGCTTTCGCCCCTGAGATGGCCGATATTGCGCGCAGATTCTTCGATGAACAGTGGATCGACGCCCCCGCCCGCCCCGGCAAAGCGCCAGGCGCTTTCGCCCATCCGACCGTACCTTCCGCCCATCCTTACGTGCTGGTCAATTACCTCGGCAAACCGCGTGACGTGATGACGCTCGCCCACGAGCTGGGCCACGGCGTGCACCAGGTCTTGGCCGGCGAACAGGGCGCGTTGATGTGCGCCACCCCGCTGACGCTCGCTGAAACCGCGTCGGTCTTTGGGGAAATGCTGACCTTCCGCAAGCTACTCGACGATACGAAAGATGTCCGCGAACGCAAGGCCATGCTCGCGCGCAAGGTCGAGGACATGATCAACACGGTCGTGCGGCAGATTGCTTTCTACGAATTCGAAAGGAAACTGCACACCGCCCGAAAAGAGGGCGAGCTGACCTCGGAGCAGATCGGCGAATTGTGGCTCTCCGTTCAGGCGGAAAGCCTGGGCCCGGCGATCCGCATTTCAGAGGGTTATGAGACATGGTGGACCTATATCCCCCATTTCATCCACTCGCCTTTCTATGTTTATGCCTATGCCTTCGGCGATTGCCTGGTCAACTCGCTCTACGCGGTTTACCAAAACGCCGAGACCGGCTTCCAGGAGAAGTATTTCGAGCTTCTGAAGGCCGGCGGCACCAAGCATCATTCGGAGCTTCTGAAGCCCTTTGGCCTCGATGCAACCGATCCGTCCTTCTGGGACAAGGGACTTTCCATGATCGAAGGACTGATTGACGAACTGGAAGTGCTGGATAAGGACCAGGCTTAATCTCCTCCGCCGGCAAAGCTATCCTACTTCGGACAAGCTTTGTCGGTTCATACTGCCGGCAGAGATTCCAGTGAACAACCCAGGCGACGAGCAAAGGCCATGAAACGCAAACCCGCCGATCTGACCCTGAGGGAAACGCTGCGCTGGGAACCGCAGACCGGCTTTCAGCGCATCGAGCAGCATATGCGCCGACTATTGCGTTCCGCCGATGCGCTTGGTTTTCGTGCACCTGTCAATGCCGTCCAGCTAATGGAAAAGAAGGTGGGCGGCGAGAAGCCTCTCTGCGTGAAACTGGTCATGAACTACAAGGGCGAACTCGACATCGAGACCGCCGACTTCAAACCCTTGCAGCCGGCCACAGTGTGGCGGGTACGCATTGCGCGACAGACCAGGCTCGACTCCTCCGACACCTTCTATCGCCACAAATCGTCCCGGCGGGAGCCTTATGACGCAGCCCGCGCCGAATTCCCGGCTGACGAGGCGGATGAGGTGTTGTTGCTCAACGAGCGCGGCGAATTGTGCGAGGGATCATCAACGAACATCTTCGTGGAAATGCCTGAGGGACCGATGCTGACGCCACCGCTGGATAGCGGCATTCTGCCCGGTGTGCTGCGCGCGGAACTCATCCGTGAACGCAAAGCACGCGGGCAGACCCTCAAACCCGACGAGATGACCGGCCGGAAGCTCTTCGTTGGCAATTCGTTGTATGGACTGATTGCAGCGGAGCTGATTTAGACGGTGACCGCCAGAAGCCGGTCACGGCCTTTTTCCTTCGCCGCGTAAAGGGCCTGATCGGCGCGCATGAAAATATCGTCCGCGCTTTCCCCGATGCGGTAAGCCGTCAGGCCGGCCGAGCAGCTGTAGGAAAAATCCGGGAATTCAGAGAGAGGTCTGGAAAGGCGCACTCTCTGCAATAGTCGCTCCACAATCTCCCGGCCTTCGGCGACCGAACTGCGTGGCAGGATGAGCATGAACTCCTCACCGCCGATCCTGCCGAAACAATCCACGCGGCGGATGACGGAATGAGCGACAGCAACAAAATCCCGCAACACCGCATCACCGCATTTATGACCGAAGCGGTCGTTGATCTGCTTGAAAAAATCGATGTCGAACGTGCAGAGGCAGAACGGCGCTTCAAGCCCTTTGGCGACCTGATCTACCTGCACGGCAAGCTTTGTAAAGACGAACCGGCGGTTTGCCGTTCCCGTCAACTCGTCGGTCTGTGAGGCACGCACGGCCAGATCCCTGTCCTGCCGCAGTGCGCGATAACCCTGACGCAATTCGGTGACGTCGCTCGCGACGCATAGCATCCACCCATCCTGCTGCACCGTCTCGGTCATCCAGAACCAGCGACCGTCATAAAGATCCATTTCGAAGGCTCGATATGGCAGCTTGCCGCGACGGGACTGCGCCGAAAGCAGCCATCCCTCGAAATCATTGTTGCGGATCACGACGCCGGTGCGCAGCCGGTGGTTCAGCCGCATGATGTCCGCCCAGCTGGGGAAATCGCCAGCGGCCAGATGAAAGCTTTCCCGAAATGACGGATTGGCATGGCGCAAGTGGTCGCCGGAGTCATAAAGAGCGATCAGAACGGGCGTTTCATTCTGAAGCGCCGTGGCGCGCCCTAACAGATCATTCAACAGGTAGCTCTCCTGCGATGGCGAAAACTTCTTTTCACCATCTGACCAAAGCCCCTCCAAACCTGTGGACCCACGGACGAAAAGAAGAGCTCCACTATAAACGAACTTTCTTAAATTCGTAGTGGGAGAAATGGTGAAAAGATCGCGAGGATGGATCGTGCCGCGACCATCGTCATATGTCCGTCATCCAGCTGCCCTTTATTGTGGCACGCTTTTATGATCTAGCTTACTTATTGGCTAAAAAAGGAAAATTGACGAATGACGGACGCAGGCTACCCGATTTACGGCAATATTGACGGACCCATCATCATGATCGGCTTCGGCTCCATCGGGCGCGGTACTCTTCCGTTGATCGAACGTCATTTCAATTTCGACAGGTCCCGCCTCGTCGTTATCGATCCGCGGGAGGACATCGCCCCCTTTCTGGCCGAGAGAAACATTCGCCACATCAAGACCCACCTCACCAAGCAGAATTACAAGGACGTTCTCAAGCCGCTTTTGAAAGGCGTGCAGGGACGGGGCTTCTGCGTTAATCTTTCGGTCGATGCCGCGTCTGTCGATCTGATGCGGATATGTCGTAAGCACGGCATGCTCTATATCGACACCGTGGTGGAGCCATGGCCCGGTTTTTACTTCAATGGAGATGCCGACAACGCCTCCAGAACGAATTACTCCCTTCGGGAAACCATGCTGAAGGAAAAGGCGCGCAAACCTGGTGGTACGACGGCCGTTTCCACCTGCGGCGCCAACCCGGGCATGGTGTCATGGTTCGTAAAACAGGCCCTCGTCAATCTCGCGAGCGATACCGGCCTCGATATCGAAGAACCACAGCCTGATGACCGACAAGGCTGGGCGACGCTGATGAAACAGCTTGGCGTCAAAGGTGTGCATGTGGCCGAGCGCGATACGCAGCGGGCGAAAGAACCGAAGCCATTCGGGGCGTTCTGGAACACATGGTCCGTCGAAGGCTTCATCGCAGAAGGTTTCCAGCCAGCCGAACTTGGTTGGGGCACCCATGAAAACTGGATGCCGAAGAACGCCAAGAAGCAGAAGAAGGGAAACAAGGCGGCGATCTATCTTGATCAGCCCGGCGCCAATACGCGGGTGCGCACCTGGTGCCCGGGCCTCGGGCCGCAATACGGTTTTCTCGTCACGCACAACGAGGCGATCTCGATCTCCGACTACTTCACCGTCCGCAACGATGAAGGCGACGTCACCTACCGACCGACCTGCCACTATGCCTACCATCCCTGCAACGACGCCATCCTGTCCCTGCACGAAATGTTCGGCAATGGCGGCACCCCGCAGCCGATCCAGCACGTACTTGCCGAGGATGAGCTTGTCGACGGTGCCGACGAACTGGGCGTCCTGCTCTATGGTCATGACAAGAACGCCTATTGGTACGGCTCGCGCCTCACGCTTCAGGAGGCGCGTTCGCTTGCCCCGAACCAGAATGCAACCGGATTGCAGGTGAGTTCCGCCGTGTTGGCCGGCATGGTCTGGGCAATTGAAAATCCGGAAGCCGGTATCGTTGAAGCCGACGAGATGGATTACCGCCGCTGCCTTGAGGTGCAACGTCCCTATCTCGGACCCGTTGAGGGGCATTACACCGACTGGACGCCGATCGACGGACGTCCGGGACTATTTCCTGACAATATCGATACGTCCGATCCCTGGCAGTTCCGCAATATCCTCGTCCGCTGAGCGGAAGAGTCTCATATTTGCCACGCTGGGGCTTTCGTCAATGCCATCGGGAACCGGTGGAAGCAAACAACGTTGCCTTGAAATGAAAAACGCTTCACGGCATGGTCGAAGCATAGAAAGTTTCATCGAATCGCAGGAGAACAGGCTCATGAACTTCAAGACAAGCGCTGCTTTGCTTTCAGCCGCCATCGCGGTGTCTTCATGCGTCGCGCCAGGTCCCTCCTCCCAGCAGACATCGATGGCGCCTTCGCTTTCCCGCGGCCCAGCCGTGGACGGTCGCTGGATCGACCGCAACGGCATCGTATCGACGTTCCAGAACGGCGCCTTCTCCACCCGTTCCACCGACACCAATACGCTTCTCGCCTCCGGCACTTACGTGACGATTTCGCCGACGCTTTACGAAATCAACATGACGTCGCTGGTGCGCAACACGCAGTCGCGTGTCAACTGCGCCCTCGTATCGCCGTCGCAATTGAACTGCACGACTGACAGCAATAGCCAGTTCTCGCTCACCCGCCAGGGCTGATTACCTAGCCGATTCAACGCGATGTCTTTCCCAAGCGCACGCCTTCGGGCGTGCGTTTTTGTTTGTTCTACACCTGTCATAATTTCGCTTGCGGCAACTGCCGCTAAATGAAAACATCCTGCTTTCGAATGACTGACATGTTTTCGGATTAAAGAATACGTCCGGTCGGAGGGTGATCAGCCGGCCTGGACTTCCGCTTTGAACAGGAGAGAGGGACGATGAAGAAAATTTTCGGAATGGGCATGCTGAGCGTTTCGGTGATCACGCTTTCAGCGGGAGCCGCGCTGGCGGATTACGAGCTCAACATTCTTCACATCAACGATTTTCACTCCCGTATCGAATCGATCAACAAATTCGACTCGACCTGCTCGGCGGAAGAAGAGGGCAAGAACGAGTGCTTCGGCGGCGCCGCGCGCCTGCTGACCGCAATCAACCAGACGCGCGATGCGCTGAAGGGTGAAGGCAAGAATGTTCTGCTTCTGAATGCCGGCGACAATTTCCAGGGATCGCTTTTCTACACCACCTACAAAGGCACCGTTGAAGCGGAAATGCTGAACGCCATGAAGTTCGACGCCATGACCGTCGGCAATCATGAGTTCGACGACAGTGAAGACGGCCTTGCCGGCTTCCTCGACAAGGTCCAGTTCCCGGTCGTGACCGCCAACGTTGTTGCCACCGCCGCCTCGAAAATTGGCGACCGCGTCAAGCCCTCCCTCGTGCTTGACGTCGGCGGACAGAAGATCGGTATCGTCGGTGCCGTCGCCAACGACACCGCGGAACTGGCAACGCCCGGTCCCAACATCACGATCGCTGAGGATGTCGCGAAAATCAGCGAGCAGGTTCAGAAGCTGAAGCAGGAGGGCGTCAACAAGATCATCGCGCTCACCCATGTCGGTTACCCGCGCGATCTCGAATTCATCGCCAAAATTCCCGATGTCGACGTCGTCGTAGGCGGCCATTCGCACACGCTTCTGTCGAACACCGATCAAAAGGCCGAAGGCCCCTATCCGACGCTCGTCGACAACCCGGGTGGCTACAAGGTTCCCGTTGTGCAGGCAGGGCAGTACAGCAAGTATCTCGGCGACCTCAAAGTCGTCTTCGATGACAACGGCGTCGTGAAGGAGAGCAAGGGTGACCCGATCCTTGTCGATTCCTCATTCAAGCCCGACGATGCCACGCTGAAGCGCATCGATGAGCTGAAGGCGCCGATCGAGGCCCTGAAAGCCAAGGTCGTTGGCACCTCCGAAGGCCCGATCGAAGGGGACCGCAAGATTTGCCGTGTGAAGGAATGCTCCATGGGCAATCTGGTCGCGGATGCGACACTTGCCCGCGTCAAGGATCAGGGCGTCACCATTGCTTTTGCCAATAGTGGCGGCCTGCGCTCCTCCATCGATGGCGGCGATGTCTCTATGGGTGAAGTGCTGACGGTTCTGCCGTTCCAGAACACCGTCGCAACCTTCCAGCTGAAGGGCGAAGATATTCGCGCCGCCCTTGAAAATGGCGTCAGCCAGATCGACGACGGTGCGGGCCGCTTCATGCAGGTCTCAGGCATGAAATATTCCTTTGACCGTTCCAAGCCGGCCGGCAGTCGTATCGTTTCGGTCGAGGTCAAGGAGGGTGACGCTTTCGTGCCTCTCGATCCCGCCAAGACCTACATTGTCGCAGCCAATAACTACGTCCGCACCGGCGGCGATGGCTTCAAGGTCTTTGCGACCAACGCCATCAACGCCTATGACTTCGGCCCTAACCTCGAAGAGGCGGTTGCGGCCTATATTACCGCCAACAGCCCCTATAAGCCCTATACGGACGGTCGCATCAGCGAAGTGACCCCCGCCGGTTACGTCGCTCCGGCAAAGCCTGCGGCACCGGCGCCTGCGACAACTGCACCCGCCACTACTGCTGCTCCGGCACCTGCTGCCCCCACCGCGACTGCGCCAGCAACAACCGCGCCAGTAGCCCCGACACCTGCTGCAGCCGCTGCCGCGGCCAGCAAATACGTCGTTGAAAAGGGCGATTCCCTCTGGAAGATTGCAGCGGAAAAATACGGTGATGGCGCTCTATGGGGCAAAATTGCCAAGGCAAATACGCTGAAACATCCGAACCATATCGAGATCGGCGAAGAGCTGGAATTGCCCGCTCAATAAGCCGCACGCTAACAGCAGGGCAATTTGCCGCATTTAGAAGCCGGCCCTTGGAGATCGGGGCCGGTTTTCTATTTTCCTATAAAAAGCAAAGGCTTAAGGATAAACTTTTGACGGCTGGCAGCCTGCGGCTGCGCCATTGCCGGAAATAGCATCTCACAGTGGTTTAATCCTGAAAATTTTCGTCTAGAACACATGAACAAAACTACTGTCGGAGCGTATGGCTCGGACATTTTCGGCCAAACCGTGTCACGGTCTGGTTCAGGCACAAACAGACGATGGAGCGTTAGCCTTATCCTTGGGCGAAATAACTCCTGACATCAGCAGTTCGAGTTTCAGGGTATCATTCATGGCGACAGACCTATCCCCCCTCCCCGCAAACCATCCTCGCGTAACCTTCGGCAAGGTGGGCGTGTTGCTCGTCAATCTCGGCACCCCCGACGGTACGGACTATTGGCCGATGCGCCGTTATCTGGCGGAATTCTTGAGCGACAAACGCGTGATAGAATGGTCCCGTCTTTATTGGTATCCGATCCTTTACGGCATCGTGCTCAACAAGCGCCCGCAGAAGGTCGGCAAGGCCTACCAGGAAATCTGGAACCAGGAGCGCAACGAAAGCTATCTGCGCACCTATACCCGCAGCCAGGGCGAGCTGATGGCCGAGGCGCTTAAGGATTTGCCCAATGTCGTGGTCGACTGGGCGATGCGATACGGGCAGCCATCGATTGCCTCCAAGATCGACGCGCTGAAAGAAAAGGGATGCGAAAAGATCCTGCTTTTCCCACTCTATCCGCAATATGCGGCCTCAACCACGGCAACGGTGAACGACAAGGCTTTTGAGCATCTGATGAAGCTGCGCTGGCAGCCAGCCATCCGCACCGTGCCGCCGTACCATGACGATCCCGCCTACATCGAAGCGCTTGCGGCCTCCGTCAACAACCATCTGGCAACGCTGGAGTGGGAGCCGGAGATGCTGATCACCTCCTTCCATGGCATTCCGCAATCCTATTTCAAAAAGGGCGATCCCTATTATTGTCACTGCCAGAAAACCGCCCGTCTCCTGCGCCAGGCGCTGGGTCGAACCGACAAGAACTTCATGATTACCTTCCAGTCCCGCTTCGGGCCGGAAGAATGGCTGCAGCCCTACACCGACAAGACGATGGAGAAGCTGGCCTCGGAGGGCTTCAAGCGCATCGCCGTCATGAATCCCGGCTTCGTATCAGATTGTCTTGAGACGCTGGAGGAGATTGCCGGTGAAGCCGGGGAAATTTTCCTGCATCATGGCGGTGAGAAATTTACCCATATACCATGTCTGAACGACAGCGCCGAGGGCATGAATGTTCTCGAAGAGGTTGTAAGACGGGAGTTGCAAGGCTGGGTGTAATCTTGCCATAAGGCTGTTGGGATAAAACCCGGACGTTTTGATCGGAGGAGGAAAGTGATGATTGCATTGGGCGGTTTCGACATCGTCGTCATAGCGGCGGTTGTTCTGGTTATTCTGGTGCTGTTTGCCGGCATCAAGACCGTGCCGCAGGGGCATCGTTACACCGTTGAACGCTTCGGTCGCTACACGCGCACGCTTGAGCCCGGTCTCAATCTCATCGTACCGTTCTTTGAAAGCATCGGTTCGAAGATGAATGTCATGGAGCAGGTTCTCCATATCCCGACACAGGAAGTCATCACCCGTGACAATGCCAGTGTTTCTGCCGATGCTGTCACTTTCTATCAGGTATTGAACGCCGCGCAGGCCGCTTACCAGATTTCCAATCTGGAAATGGCGATCGAAAACCTGACAATGACAAATATTCGCTCGGTGATGGGCTCGATGGACCTCGACGAGTTGCTGTCGAACCGTGATGCCATCAATGATCGGCTGCTGCGTGTCGTCGATGAGGCGGTTGGGCCATGGGGTATCAAGGTCACTCGCATCGAGATCAAGGACATCGCGCCGCCCAAGGACCTCGTTGATTCCATGGCGCGACAGATGAAGGCTGAACGCGAGAAGCGCGCGCAGGTGCTGGAAGCGGAAGGCGCCCGCAACGCGCAAATTCTTCGCGCAGAAGGTGCAAAACAATCTGCTATTCTGGAGGCGGAAGGCCAGCGCGAAGCAGCGTTCCGCGATGCCGAAGCCCGAGAGCGCCTGGCCGAAGCCGAAGCTAACGCCACCCGCATGGTCTCGGAAGCCATCGCCGCCGGTAATGTCCATGCCATCAACTATTTCGTCGCCCAGAAATACACCGAAGCGCTAGCCGAGATCGGCACGGCCAAGAATTCCAAGATTGTGCTGATGCCGATGGAAGCCTCGGCGCTGATCGGCTCGCTCGGCGGCATCGGCACGATTGCGAAAGAAGTGTTCGGTAACAACGGCGATTCGCCGAGCAGGCCCACCGCAGCCCCTGCATCGTCCCGCTCCGTGCCACCAACCCGGGCTTCCGGCCAGAGCATCAATGTCGCTATCCCGGGTAATCCCTTCGGCTCTTCATCGGAGAAATAACGATGCTGCAACAGCTTGCGATAGAGCTGGGCCCCTGGAGCTGGTGGATCGTCGGCTTCGCGCTGCTGGCAGCAGAGCTCATCGCCCCGGGCGTCTTTCTGATCTGGATTGGACTAGCCGCTCTGGTGATCGGCGCGTTGTCGCTGGTCCTTTGGGATGTCACTGTGTGGGCCTGGCAGTTGCAGCTGGTGCTGTTTGCAGCACTCTCCGTCATTTTTGCCCTGCTTGGCCGGAAATATTTCGGCCGGAACCGCGATACAACCGACGAGCCATTCCTCAACCAGCGCGAAGCGAGTCTTGTCGGCCGCACTGCCACCTTGCAGGAACCGATCGTTGAGGGTCGCGGACGCATCAGACTTGATGATACCTGGTGGCCGGTGAATGGCGAAGACCTGCCAGCTGGAACCCGCGTCAGGATTGCGTCGGCTCGCGGGCGCACACTGACGATCGAGCCGATCGACCGATAAGTCCGGCACCCGGTCGCCAGCATCGACGATGGACTTCTGGACGGCGATCGATGCAGCTGTCAGCAAAATTATTAAGCGACGCCGATCCGTAGGAGATCGTGGAAATGCACCAGTCCAATCGGCCGATTGTCGTCGTCAACGACGATGAGGGCGCCGATGTGGAATTTTTCCAGCGTCGCCAGCGCACTGGTGGCCAACACCGACTTTTTGACCGTTTTCGGGCTGCGGGTCATGATATCGTCGACAACCAGTTCGGCGAGGTTACGCGACAGGTTGCGCGCCATATCGCCCTCGGTGATGATGCCGCACAGACGCCCCTCCTCATCCAGAACGCCGACGCAACCAAAATGCTTGCGCGAGAGAACGCCAACCGCTTCCGGCATCGCCGTTCCCTTTCCGACCAGTGGCAGGCGATCGCCGGTATGCATGATATCGGCGACCAGCGTCAGGCTGGCACCCAGCTTGCCGCCGGGATGGAACACCTTGAAGTCACCCGCAGTGAAATTGCGCGCTTCCAGCAGAGCCACGGCAAGAGCATCCCCCAGCGCGAGCTGCATCAATGTGGACGTGGTTGGCGCAAGTCCAAGCGGACAGGCCTCCTGCTCATTGGGAACGAGCAGCACGATATCGGAGGCTTGCGCCAGCGATGATTTTTCCGAACAGGTGAGCGCAATCAGCGGAATGGAAAACCGGCGCGAGTAGTTGATGATGCTGCGCAGTTCCGCACTCTCACCACCTTTGGAAATAGCCAGCACCACATCGTCGCCGCCGATCATACCAAGATCGCCGTGATTGGCTTCCGCCGCATGCACAAAAAAGGCGGGCGTGCCTGTGGAAGCAAACGTCGCGGCAAGCTTTGCGCCGATATGGCCGCTTTTGCCAACTCCGGTGATGATGAGGCGACCGTTGGATTCGCCGATGGTCTCGATCGCTTTGCAGAAGGGCTCGGAGAGGCCGTTCTTCAAGGCATCCTCAAGGGCGGCAAGGCCAGCCCGCTCCATCGAGATCGTCCGCAGGGCGGATTCAATGGCGTTGTCTTCAACCAGTTTGACGGCGCGCGTAATCATGCCCGACTGTTACTCTTTAAGCCGGAATAAGTCTACTCTTCGCCCCGTGCACCGCATTTTAGGAGGCGTCTTGGGGCAAGTATTCAACAGTTTCGATAGCGCTCGTTCCCCTCAGTGATGCCGCTCCGGGGGTGATATCTCCTCCATCGTCCCGAGCCGCTTGAAAGGAATGTTGTCTTCATCGACCAGATATCGTCCAAGCGTCCTTACCCACGAAACAGACCCATCGGTGCGGCGCACCGCATATTCCTGATCATAAAAACTCGCATTCTTCAACGTAGTCAGCGCCGTTTCGATCACCCGGTTCCGGTGATCGAGGTCCACTTTCTCCAGCACCTGAAAAATGCTGATGCCAAGCATCCCTTGTTTTACGGGAATTCCGAAGAGTTCAGCGCAGATTGCGTCCAGATAGAAACGGTCATTGGTGATATCCCAACAATAAAAACCAACTTGCCTGATGTTCAAAACGGGCTTCATGAAACGACGTTGTCACACAAAATAAATTCAATACGATTTTTGACCGCTTTAAAGTCGATCATCGTCATCATACGGCAAATCCGTGCCAAAATGAAACGTTTTAATCTTCGCATATTAGAAATATTTAGCAATTTGGGTGCGGACCCCGCGGCGATCATCGTCGATCTTTCGATCGGCAGGCTTGCGAGAAAATTGGCTCGCTTTTCGCCTCTGCCGGATGGATGAAAATTCAGTGATCTTTATCAACTGTTAACCATAAAAAACCTATTGTTAAAGCGATGTTAAAACTTGCGTCGCCTGTCTGGTCACTGGTTTCTTCACGTCATGTCATCGGCCTGTCTCCCGTCAGGTCTGGTGAGATGCCCTGTTTGCCTTTGATCTGACGTCGGCCGGATCCGCCGGGTGAGAAGGAATGAATGTGAAGGGCACCGCCACACGTCTGCCGACGTCGCGGAAAGCAGCGACCCTGCTGCTCGCCTGTACTTTTTTTTGCCCCCTGGAGAGCGCTTTGGCGCAGACGGCGACACCTGCCGGTCCAACGCTGCGGCAGGCGACGTCTGCCGATAATGCAACGGCCTCGCCAATGCCAAGCGCAGTTGACGCGGTGGCCACCGGCGCAGTCCAGCCGACGCCCTCGCCCCCACCCCAGCTCTGGCGCCCCTCGAACAATCCGGGCGACCCGATTTACGAGCAGCAGGACGAGGCGGGCCAGCCCTTTGCTGATGCGGAAAACCCCTACGAGCCGACGGTGGATGGCGGTGAAAACCCGCGCATTCCCGCCGTGCCAGGACAAACGCCGGGAATTCGCGTCGGAACATTCGTGCTTCGGCCAGCAATCAGTCAGACGATCAACACGGAAAGGCAGACCAATACGGGCGGCCCTTCCAGACGCAATTATCTGACGACGGGCATACGCGGCACGCTCACCAGCGACTGGTCCCGGCACGCGCTTACGGTCACGGGCGACGGTGCCTGGGAAAGAAACTTCGGCAGCGACAAGGATGGCGAAGAACCTCGGGCGAAGATCGATGCGGATCTGCGTCTGGACCTCGGCGGACAGACGACCGCTAATCTCAAGGCCGGCTATGAATTCAGCCGCGAGGACACGACGGACCCGAATGCCCTGACAGGGGCCGCCGTCCAAGGCGGCGAGCACCGCTTCACGACGGGAGCATCGATCGAGCGGGATTTCGGCAAGCTTCGCGGTCTCGCGGCGCTCGATCTTTCTCGTACCGTCTACACGGATGCAAAAGGCATAGACGGCCGCCCGATCAGCCTCAACGACCGTGACCAGAATGGCGCCAATCTGCGCGGTCGTATCGGCTATGAACTGTCGCCGGCGCTCATCCCCTTCCTTGAACTGAACGTGGGGACGACGAAATACGATAGGCGCCTCGACAATTCCGGCTATGCCCGTTCTTCCAATTCCTATGGTGCAAAAGTGGGTGCCGAGGTCGATTTGGGCGAGAAAACGCGGGGCGAAGCCGCCATCGGTTATCTGCGCAAGCAATATGATGATGACCGCCTCGATGCGATCGACGCCCTGACGCTGGATGGCACTCTCAACTGGTCACCCCAGCGCGGGACAAACGTCAATCTCGGTTTGCGCACGACGATCGAGGATTTTGCCGGCGGCCCTCAGGGTGGCTGGGTATCCTATCGGCTTGATGCCGGCCTGACCCACGAGCTGCGCAACAACCTCGTCGCGCGGCTGACCGGGCAGGTGGTTCATCGCAAATTCCGTGCTTCCGAGGATGCCGTGGAATATACCGCCGGGGCCGGCCTGACTTGGGGTATCAACCGTTACCTCGACCTTACCGCTGATGTCAGCTACCAGTGGACCCCTGTCTATGACAGCAACGATCTGCGTGTCGGCGCCGGTCTGGTGCTCAAACGATAATTCCAGAAAAAGAAATCCCGGCGCGAAGGCCGGGATTGTCTTGGCTCTTATGGACTATTTCAGACCGTCGATCAGGGCCTTGATCGGCTCTTCAATTGTGGGCCTGATGTCACCGCGTTCCAGGGCAAAGGCGACGTTGGCGAGGATAAAGCCATCCTTGGCGCCACAGTCGAAGGTCTGGCCGCGGAAATGGTAGCCTGCGAACTCCTGCGACTTGGCGAGCGTCAGCATGCCGTCGGTCAGCTGGATTTCGTTACCTGCGCCACGTTCCTGATTTTCAAGAATGTCGAAAATCTCCGGCTGAAGAATATAGCGGCCGTTGATATAGAAATTTGACGGCGCTGTCCCCTTCGCAGGCTTTTCGACCATTTCGGTGATTTTGAAGCCTTCGCCGACCGTCTCGCCAACACCGACGATGCCGTATTTATGGGTCTGGTCAGGCGCACACTCCTGCACCGCGATCACGTTGCCCTGGGTCTGCTCGTAAAGCTCGACCATGCCCTTCAGGCAGCTTTTCTGCGAATGCATGATCATGTCAGGCAGGAGCACGGCAAACGGCTCGTCGCCAACGATATCGCGCGCGCACCATACAGCGTGGCCAAGACCGAGCGGCACCTGCTGGCGCGTAAAGCTCGCCGTGCCGGCCTTCGGCAGGAGACCAGCCAGTAATGTCAGCTCGGCATTCTTGTTGCGCTCGCGCAGCATCTGTTCGAGCTCAAACTGGATGTCAAAATAATCCTCGATAACCGCCTTGCCGCGGCCGGTAACGAATACAAAATGCTCGATGCCTGCTTCCGCCGCCTCATCAACGACGTACTGGATAACGGGCTTGTCGACGACGGTGAGCATTTCTTTCGGAACTGCCTTGGTGGCAGGCAGAAAGCGCGTGCCGAGACCTGCGACCGGGAATACGGCCTTCCGAATTTTCTTATGTTCTACCACGTATCCCTCCTGAGAGATAAAACTTGATCACAATCCCCGCACGCTGTTGTTATTTCAAAAACAACAACGTTTTGTAAAGGGTGACGCTACCATCTATTAATGGTAAAGAATTTGTTGACGATCTTTTGTTATCCATGACGACGCCCGATGCGTTTTCGCAATCGAAATGACATTCGAGAGAACGAAAGACAGACGATGACAAAGATGATCCTTTCAGATGTCCGCAAATTCGGCTGCATGGTGTTTGCCGGCCTGGCAATCTCGCTGGCGCCTGTCGCGGCCAAAGCCGATCAGGGATTCCGTCAGTGGATCAACCAGTTCTATGCAACAGCCGCGAAAGAAGGCATTAGCAAGGCGACCTATCAGAAGGCCTTTGCCGGCGTCAGCGAGCCGGATCCCGACGCGCTTCGCAAGGCAACCTTCCAGCCGGAATTCACCACGCAGATCTGGGATTATCTTGACTCCCGCGTCAATCCGTACACGGTGCGGATAGGCCGCGAGATGAAGATGAAACACGCGGCGACGCTTAACTGGATCGAGCGCAACTTCAACGTCGACAAACACATCATCCTTGCCATCTGGTCGATGGAGTCCAACTACGGCGCTGTTCTCGAAAAGCCGGAGCGGCTGCACAACATCCCGCAGGCGCTTGCAACGCTCGCCTATTCCGATCCCAAGCGCGCCAAATTCGCGCGCACCCAGCTGATCGCTGCGCTCAAGATTCTTCAGGCTGGCGACGTCACGCCCAAGCAACTGACGGGTTCGTGGGCTGGAGCAATGGGTCACACCCAGTTCATTCCCACAAGCTACCTGCTCTATGCTGTTGATGCTGACGGTAATGGCAAGCGTGATATCTGGCATTCCGTGCCGGACGCGCTGGCGACGGCCGCCAACCTCCTTGCAAAGAACGGCTGGGAGCCGGGCCGCACCTGGGGTTACGAGACGGCGGTCCCGCGGGGCGGCGCCCGTTATGAAGGGCAGACGAAAACCATTGCAGAGTGGGCAAAACTTGGCTTCACCCGGCCGAACGGCAAAAGCTTCACGCGTGGTACGGACCGCGCGATGCTGAAACTGCAGGGCGGTGCCAACGGTCCGGGTTTCCTGATGATGAAGAACTTCTTCACCATCAAAAAATACAACGCATCCGACAGCTACGCTCTGGCCGTGGGCCTGCTGGCCGACGAGATTGCCGGTTATGGCGGCATGCAGCAGAAGTGGCCACGCCCGGATGGCACGCTGGATATCAGAGAAAAATTCGAGCTTCAGACTCGCATGAAGGAACTCGGCTATTATGATGGCGAAGTCGACGGAAACTTCGGCTCCGGCTCGAAAGCCGCCATCAGCGCTATCCAGTCGCGTATGGGTATGGAAACCGATGGCCAGCCGTCGCAGCGTCTGCTGAGGGCGCTGCGCAACTGATAATGTCCCGGCACATTCGGCGGCACCCAAAAATCCGCCGCCGAAATATCCGGAAGGGTTGATGTGATGAGTGCGAAACCTGCGGCAAACTATGGAAGAACCGGCTGGCGTTTCTGCGCTGTCCTTCTTGGCGCGGTGCTTGCGCTGCCGCTTGCTCCCGCCGAAAGCATCGCGCAGGAGCAGCGGCGTACCCTGTTTGAGATGCTGTTCGGCAAGCCGGTGGGCCGCGACGGCGGGTCAAACCGCGAATACCAGCGCCGCAGCCGCCGCGATTTTCCATCTGCCCCGCCAACGAGATCGGTCACCCGGCCGCAACCGACCAAGAAAACACCGTCGGTTGTGCAGATGCGCACCGCAAAGCCGGAGCCTGCCGCCAAGCTTGAAAATGCGCGGCGCGTATTGGTCATCGGCGACTTCCTTGCCGGTGGCATGGGAGAAGAGCTGGTCAACGCGTTCGCCAACTCGCCGGCGATTGTCGTCGATGTGCGCGCCAACGGCTCTTCAGGTCTTGTTCGCACCGATTATTACGACTGGTTCAAGACCCTCCCGCAATTCATTACCGAGACGAATCCGGCAACCATCGTCATCATGATGGGGTCCAACGATCGCCAGCAGATGCAGATCGGCGATAGCAAGGAAAAATTCGGTACGGAAGTCTGGTTCAAGGAATATGAACGACGCATCGACGAACTGCTGACGCTCGCAGGACGTCCAAAGGTTCCTGTGCTCTGGGTGGGACTGCCCGCCTTCCAGTCGCCGTCGCTCTCCGCTGATCTGGTCGGCTTCAACCGGCTCTATCGCAACCACGTTGAAAAATATGGCGGGGAATTCGTTGACGTCTGGGATGGCTTCGTGGATGAGGCAGGAAAATTCGTCGTCACCGGCTATGACATGAACGGTCAGCAAGCCCGCCTTCGTGAAGCTGATGGTATTGGCATGACACAGGCCGGCAAACGCAAGCTTGCCTTTTATGTCGAAAAGTTCGTGCGCCGTCACCTTGATGGCGCGGGCCCTGATCTGGTCAAACTCGACGGCAGCAATCTGCCAGCCCTCACCTCCCTGCCCGCACTCGGCATCGATGCCGGCCAAGTGCGTACCCAGCCGATCAGCCTCACCGATCCTGCTCTTGATGGGGGCGACAAATTGCTTGGCGATGTCCCTCCCTCTCCCACTCCGGCTCGCGTTTCCGTCGTGGAATCGCCACGCGAGAGGCTGACCAAACGCGGCGAGATGGCCGATGCGCCTGCAGGCCGCATCGATGACTTTCGCGTGGTCACAGACACCACACAAGCGAAACAGTAAGCGCCATCTCCATCGAGCCGAGCCTCACCGGCGTAATGTTGAGGCAACCCATCAATGACAGTCTTGACTAAGCTTTGCAGGAATGCTGGGTGATCGTCTATTAATTGCGATCATACTTTCTGCCTGGCGATATTTATTTCAAGCTGACGCGTCTGATGCACTGAGCATCGATGACGCAGTCCTTCTTATTCTGCGCGCGTGCCATTCCCCCGAGAAGTCACGCCTGTTAATGCCGAGATCGTTCATGCGCCTGCTTCTTGTAGAAGACGAACGCGAAATGGCGGCAGCGCTGTCAGCTGCGCTCCATCGGTTCGATATTATCGTGGATTCCGTCGGCACGCTCGATCTTGCCCGTCACGCCATCATGGACGGCGTTCACGACCTGGTCATTCTGGATCGGCAGTTGCCGGATGGTGATGGCCTTGACCTCATCGAGGATCTGCGTCTCCTGCCCGCCACGCCACCCGTCATCGTGCTGACGGCGCAGGGCGCGCTTGCGGACCGGATCAATGGCCTCAATCTTGGCGCGGACGATTATCTGGCCAAGCCTTTCGCTGTTGAGGAACTGCTTGCCCGTATTCGCGCCCTGATGCGCCGGCCAGCCGGCCCCGTGACGATGACGGCGAAACTGGGCAGCCTGGAATTCTGCTTCGAAACCCGCGAAGTGCGCATCAAGGGCGAATTCCTTCCCCTGACCAGACGGGAGCTGCTGATCCTCGAAGCATTGCTCCGACGACAGGGACGAACGGTGCTGCGTCCGACGCTCGAGGAGGCAGTCTACAATTTCGACGATGAAATCCAGTCCAATGCACTCGATTCCCATATCTCCCGCCTACGCCGCAAACTGGCGGCCGCGGATGCGGGTGTCGAGGTTCACGGCATCAGGGGCGTTGGTTACCTTATGCGGGCAATCCCATGAAACCGGCCAAAAGAAAATCACTCAAACGCCGTCTGACCATTCAACTGCTGCTGTTCCAGATCGGCAGCATCATCATCGTCACGGTCGCATTCTTCGTCTACATGATGTCCGATGGAACCGGAAGTGCCCTTCTCAGCTCTGAGGCGGCACAAATAACAGCAAACGCTCTCATTCGCGGGCCAGATGGAAAAATCGTGCTCAGGGAGACACCTGAATATATAAAACTGCGTAGAGAAACTCCGGATTTCTGGTTTGTTGCGCTGACGGAAAATGACGATATTGTCCAGGGTGGGCAGGTGCCCGAAGCTTTCAGCAATATGGGCCAAACGCTGAACGACGTTAGAATCTCCAATATACGCGACGCGGGAATGTCCTATTCTTATTTCGCCGTTTTGTACGTCGCGATCGTACGCCGGGTATCTGGTCCAGCTGGAGAATTTGCGATGATTGGACACGGCGGTCCGTTCAGCATGACCCTCCCGATCCTGCTATTCTCCAACATCCTTATCCTGCCGATTCTCGCTCTTGTTTCAATTGCGACGATCGCGGCAATTCCCTGGATCATCGGCCGGGAATTTCGCGCGCTCTCCGCCATTGCCCGAACGGCGGAGGCAATCGATATCGACAAACGGGGATACCGATTGCCGGATGGCAATATTCCAAGGGAGGTTCAGCCACTCGTGCATGCCGTCAACGGCGCATTGCAGCGGCTGGATGACGGCTATGAGAGGCACAAGCGATTCATTCTCGATGCAGCCCACGAGTTGCGAACCCCCGTCGCCATTCTCCAGACCCGGGTTGAGACCCTACTGGAAGGCCCGGCCCGCAGCAGAATATTGTCGGATGCCAGCCGCATTGCCGTGCTGGCCGAACAATTGCTCGATCTGCAACGACTCGGCGGGCAGAAAGCACCGCTTGTTCCGCTTGATATCGTCGCCCTGTGCAGGTCTGTTGTCGCGGATATGGCCCCGCTTGCAATTTCACAAGGTTACAATCTTTCTTTCGAGCCGGAAGAAGAGCCGATCCTCGCGCTTGCGGATTATGCCTCACTGCAGCGCGCCTTGATGAACATCGTGCAGAACGCCATCGAACATGGCGGCAGCCGGGGTACCATCACCATAAAGATCGCCTCAAACCGGGTGATCGAGATAGCCGATGAAGGCAATGGAATTCCGGAGGCGGAACGGGAGCTAGTTTTCGATGCATTTCACCGGCTGAAACCAAAGGATCACGGCACCGGCCTTGGGCTCAGTCTGGTGCAGGAAATCGTCCGTTATCACAACGGCGAGATCAGCATCAGCGACTCCTCCACCGGCGGCGCCTGCTTCCGCATCACGCTTCCCTTTTGCTGATCGCACGGCAATCAAACGAAAAGGCCTGTCGCGTCTGCAACAGGCCTTTCCATCTTTATCGATTCCGCCGGCTTAGCGCGGCAGAACCGTGGCGCCCATCAGCGCCTCATCGATTGCGCGGGCGGCCTGCCGGCCTTCGCGGATTGCCCAGACCACCAGCGACTGACCACGGCGAACGTCGCCCGCAGCCCAGAGCTTGTCGACCGACGTTCTGTAGTCCGTCTCGTTGGCGACCACATTGGTGGAACCACGCCGGTCCGTGTTGAGCGTCAACTTGCCTTCCATTTCCTTCAGCACGCTATCCGTGAAGGGACCGGAAAAACCAATGGCGATGAAGGCGAGATCGGCTTTGATAATGAACTCGGTACCGGCGATTGGCTTGCGGCGTTCATCCACCTGACAGCACTTCACACCGGTCAGAACGCCGTCTTCGCCGACGAATTCCAGTGTGGCGACCTGGAACTCGCGCACCGCGCCTTCCGCCTGCGACGAGGACGTGCGCATCTTGGTCGCCCAGAAAGGCCAAACCGCAAGCTTGTCTTCCTTTTCCGGCGGCATCGGGCGGATGTCGAGCTGTGTGACCTTCACCGCGCCCTGGCGGAACGCCGTACCCACGCAATCCGACGCCGTATCACCGCCGCCGACGACGACAACATGCTTGCCACCGGCGAGGATAGGATCGGCCGGCCAGCCGATGCTATCGATGTTTTCACGGCCAACGCGACGGTTCTGCTGCACGAGATATGGCATGGCATCGTGCACACCATGCAGCTCCGCCCCGCCGATGCCGGCTGGACGCGGGGTTTCAGAGCCGCCGCAGTAAAGAACCGCATCATGGTCGGCCAGAAGCGACTGAACGGTCACGTCGACGCCGACATTAACACCGCAATGGAAGGTGACGCCTTCGCCCTTGATCTGCTCGACGCGCCGATCAATGAAGTTCTTTTCCATCTTGAAATCAGGGATACCGTAACGAAGCAGGCCGCCGGGCTTTGATTCGCGCTCATAGACATGCACCTCGTGGCCGGCGCGGCCAAGCTGCTGTGCCGCCGCCATGCCCGAAGGGCCGGAGCCGATGATGGCGACCTTTTTGCCGGTGTGGATCGTCGCCGGCTTCGGCACGATGAAGCCCAGTTCATAAGCCTTGTCGGCGATGGCCTGCTCGACCGTCTTGATGGCGACCGGCGTGTCTTCGAGGTTCAGCGTGCAGGCTTCCTCGCAGGGTGCTGGGCAGACGCGGCCGGTGAATTCAGGGAAGTTGTTGGTGGAATGGAGGTTGCGGATCGCCTCTTCCCAGTTGTTATTGTAAACCAGATCGTTCCAGTCGGGGATCTGGTTGTGCACGGGACAGCCGGTCGGGCCATGGCAATAGGGAATGCCGCAATCCATGCAGCGCGCCGCCTGCTTCTGAACCTCGGCATCCGACATCGGAATGGTGAATTCGCGGAAATGGCGGATACGATCGGATGCAGGCTGATACTTGCCCACCTGCCGGTCGATCTCGAGAAAACCTGTAACCTTGCCCATATTTCAATTCCTTCCGCCGCTCAGCGCAGCCAATTCTCAATCTTCAATCCCGGTACGCGGGAAAATTCCTTTTCATTGTCGCTCACTAGGACGGTGCCCAAGGACAGCGCATGGGCGGCAATCAACATGTCCATATCGCCGATCGGCTGTCCGCTCCGGCTGAGACCATCTCTAACCGCAGCATAATGTAGGTCTGCCGGAGCCTCCCAAGGCAAAACCTCGAAATCCGCCAGCACCGTCTCCACCAGGTTTGCCAATCGCGCAGAACCCTTCTTGGCAACCCCATACCTAAGCTCCGCCGCCACGATCAGGCTTGTTTTGAGCTCCCCTGGAGACAGCTTGGCAACGCGCCTCGCGGCCTCACCTTCCGGATTGCGGATGAGATCCGAAATCACGTTCGTGTCGAGCAGGTAACTCATTCCGGAAGATCCAGATCAATCGGACGAAGCGGGAGATCCTCGATCTGCGGTAACTCCTTACCGATCAGCGCGGACTCCCGCAGCCATTCGACCAATTCGGCCGGGGATCTTCTCGGTCTGGCAGGATGGATCGTAATCAACCCATCCCTTTCCTGCCGAATGATAACTTCATCAACCGGAAGGTCGAAATCACTCGGTATCCGTACAGCCCGGCTTCGGCCGTTTTTGAATATCTTCGCCTTCCGCTCCTTTGGCATCGGAAACATCGTCATCTCCCGTTTTGTCATATGCTGATGTCATATCACAAAACCCGTCAGAACGTAACGGCTTACTCCGCCGCCACGCCCATGCGCATGCGCTCCATTTCCTCAAGCGCACGACGGTATTCAACCGGCATGACCTTGCGGAATTTCGGACGGAACTCGCTCCAGCGATCGAGTATATCCTTGGCACGCGACGAATTCGTGTAGTGGAAGTGGTTTGAGATCAGCTGGTAAAGGCGCTCCTCGTCATGACGCGTCATGTCCTCGGAGACGTCAACGCGTCCCTTGTGCATGAGATCGCCGCCGTGATGATGCAGCTTTTCCAGCATGTCGTCTTCTTCCGGAACCGGCTCCAGCTCCACCATGGCCATGTTGCAACGAGTGGCAAAGTCGCCCTTTTCATCGAGAACATAAGCCACGCCACCGGACATGCCGGCCGCGAAGTTACGGCCCGTTTCCCCGAGAACCACCACGATACCGCCAGTCATGTATTCGCAGCCGTGGTCGCCCACACCTTCGACAACAGCGACCGCGCCGGAGTTACGCACGGCGAAGCGCTCGCCTGCCACGCCACGGAAATAGCACTCGCCGGTAATCGCACCATAGAGAACCGTGTTGCCAACGATGATCGAGTTTTCCGCGACGATCCGGGTATTTTCCGGTGGGCGCACGATGATGCGGCCACCTGACAGGCCCTTACCGACATAGTCGTTGCCATCCCCTACGAGATCGAAGGTGATGCCGCGGGCAAGGAACGCGCCGAAGGACTGACCCGCCGTGCCGCGCAACGTCACGTGGATCGTGTCGTCCTTCAGACCCTTATGGCCCCATCGCTTTGCCAGCGCACCCGACAGCATGGCGCCGGCCGACCGGTCGACGTTCTTGATCGGCACTTCGAAAACCACAGGCTCGCGGTTTTCGAGCGATGGCTGCGACTTCTCGAGCAGCTTTCGGTCGAGAATGTCGTCGATCGGGTGCTTCTGGCGTTCGGTCCAGAAGGTCGCTTCCTTCGGAGCCTCGACCTTGTGGAAGATGCGGCTGAAATCCAGCCCCTTAGCCTTCCAGTGCGCCAGCATCTCATCCTTCTCAAGCAGTTCGGAAGCGCCGATGATCTCGTCCAGCTTGGTTACGCCAAGCGAAGCAAGGATTTCGCGCACTTCTTCGGCCACGAAGAAGAAGTAGTTGATGACGTGTTCCGGCGTGCCCTTGAAGCGCTTGCGCAGGACCGGGTCCTGAGTAGCGACGCCCACTGGGCACGTATTGAGGTGGCATTTGCGCATCATGATGCAGCCCGCCGCAATCAGCGGCGCGGTGGCAAAACCGAATTCATCCGCACCGAGCAGCGCGCCGATGATGACGTCGCGGCCGGTCTTCAGACCGCCATCCACCTGCAGGGCAACGCGCGAGCGAAGACCGTTCAGCACCAGCGTCTGCTGGGTTTCGGCAAGGCCGATTTCCCACGGAGAGCCCGCGTGCTTAAGCGACGTCAGCGGCGATGCACCGGTACCGCCATCGAAACCGGAGACGGTGATATGATCGGCGCGGGCCTTGGCCACACCGGCCGCAACCGTTCCAACGCCCACTTCCGATACCAGCTTAACCGAAACATCGGCTTCCGGATTGACGTTCTTGAGGTCGTAGATCAGCTGCGCCAGATCTTCGATCGAGTAGATATCGTGGTGCGGCGGCGGCGAGATCAGGCCGACGCCCGGGGTGGAATGACGGGTCTTGGCAACCGTCGCATCCACCTTGTGGCCAGGCAGCTGTCCGCCTTCGCCGGGCTTTGCACCCTGCGCTACCTTGATCTGCAGCATATCGGCATTGACGAGATATTCCGTCGTCACACCGAAGCGACCGGACGCGATCTGCTTGATGGCAGAGCGTTCCGGGTTTGGCTTGCCATTGAGCAGCGGCAGGTAACGGTCGGATTCTTCGCCGCCCTCACCGGTGTTGGACTTGCCGCCGATCTGGTTCATGGCAATCGCGAGCGTCGTATGCGCCTCGCGGCTGATCGAGCCGAAGGACATGGCGCCCGTCGAGAAGCGCTTGACGATGTCAGCCGCAGGCTCGACCTCATCGATGGACACAGGCTTGCGGCCGAGCGCTTCCGCCGACTTGATGTTGAACAGGCCGCGGATGGTGTTCATGCGCAGTGCCGTCTCATTCACCATGGCGGCGAATTCGCGGTAGCGATCCTGGCTGTTGCCACGAACCGCATGCTGCAGCGAAGCGACGGCATCCGGCGTCCAGGCGTGGCTTTCGCCGCGCATGCGATAAGCATATTCACCGCCAATATCGAGCGTGTTCGCGAGGATCGGGTCCTTGCCGAATGCTGCGGTATGGCGCGCCACGGTTTCCTCGGCGATCTCCGTCAGACCAACGCCCTCGATCGAGGTCGCAGTGCCGAAGAAATACTTCTCGACGAATTCCGAGGAGAGGCCGATGGCGTCGAAGATTTGCGCGCCGCAATAGGACTGGTAGGTGGAAATGCCCATTTTGGACATGACCTTGAGGATGCCTTTGCCCACCGCCTTGATGTAGCGATAGACCACTTCGTCATCGGAGACTTCCTTCGGGAAAGCGCCGTGCTTGTGCATGTCGAGCAGCGTATCGAAGGCGAGGTAGGGGTTGATCGCCTCCGCGCCATAACCGGCAAGCAGGCAGAAATGGTGGACTTCGCGCGGCTCACCGGTTTCCACGACGAGACCGACCGAGGTGCGCAGGCCCTTGCGGATCAGATGATGATGCACGGCGGCCGTCGCCAGCAGCGCCGGGATCGCAATGCGATCCGGTCCAAGCTGACGGTCGGAGAGAACGATGATGTTGTAACCGCCGCGAACAGCCGATTCCGCGCGCTCGCACAGGCGTTCGAGCATTTCAGGCATGCCCTCGGCACCGCGCTCCACATCATAGGTGAAGTCGAGCGTCTTGGTGTCGAAGCGGTCCTCCGTGTGGCCGATGGAGCGGATCTTTTCCAGGTCGCCATTGGTCAGAATCGGCTGGCGCACTTCCAGACGCTTAGCGCGGGCGGCACCTTCGTGGTCGAGAATGTTCGGCCGCGGACCAATAAAGGACACGAGGCTCATGACGAGCTCTTCGCGGATCGGATCGATCGGCGGGTTCGTCACCTGGGCGAAGTTCTGCTTGAAATAGGTGTAGAGCAGCTTCGACTTTTCCGACATGGCCGAAATCGGCGTATCGGTGCCCATGGAGCCAATGGCTTCCTGACCCGTCGTCGCCATCGGCGACATCAGAAGCTTCGTATCTTCGCTGGTGTAACCGAAGGCCTGCTGGCGGTCGAGCAGCGACACGTCGCGGCGCAACGCGCGCGGTTCAACCGGCTTCAGCTCTTCAAGAATGAGCTGCGTGCGGTCGAGCCAGGTGCGGTAAGGATGCTTCGCGGCAAGCTCGTGCTTCACTTCCTCGTCGGAAACGATCGAACCCTTTTCCATATCGATCAGCAGCATCTTGCCGGGCTGCAGACGCCACTTCTTGACAATCCGCTCCTCCGGGACCGGCAGGGTGCCTGCCTCGGATGCCATGATGATGCGGTCGTCATCGGTGACGAGGTAACGCGCCGGGCGCAGGCCATTACGGTCGAGCGTCGCGCCGATCTGCTTGCCGTCGGTAAAGGCAACGGCAGCAGGACCGTCCCACGGCTCCATCAGGGCTGCATGATATTCGTAGAATGCCTTGCGTTCGGCAGACATGGACTGGTTGCCAGCCCACGCTTCAGGGATCAGCATCATCACGGCATGGGCCATGGAATAACCGCCGCGCACGAGGAACTCGAGCGCGTTATCGAAGCAGGCCGTATCCGACTGGCCTTCATAAGAAATCGGCCAGAGCTTGGAAATGTCATCGCCGAACAATTCGGACGAAACGGAAGCCTGACGCGCCGCCATCCAATTGACGTTACCGCGCAGCGTGTTGATTTCGCCATTATGGGCGACCATGCGATAGGGGTGCGCCAGCTTCCAGGACGGAAAGGTGTTGGTCGAGAAACGCTGATGCACGAGCGCCACGGCCGATTCGAAACGCGGATCGGCCAGGTCCTTGTAATAGGCGCCAACCTGATAGGCGAGGAACATGCCCTTGTAGACGATGGTCGAGGAGGAGAGGGAAACGGGATAGAAATCCTGCGTTTCCTTGCCGCCGCCTTCGTCATAGATGCGGTTAGACAGAACCTTGCGGATCAGGAACAGCTTGCGCTCGAAATCGGCATTGGTCGCGGCGTCGCGCCCAGCACCGATGAAAACCTGAACATGGTGCGGCTCGGTGGCAGCAATATCGGGCGCCTTCGACAGCGAGGAATTATCGACCGGTACGTCACGGAAACCGAGGAACTGCTGCCCCTCTTCGCCGATCACGTCGACAATCACCTTCTTGTAGTGCTCGATGCGCGAGGGATCACGCGGCATGAAGATGTGACCGACGGCGTATTCCCCTGCCTTCGGCAAGGTCACGCCTTGGCCCGCCATCTCTTCGCGGAAGAAACGGTCCGGGATCTGCACCAGAATGCCCGCGCCATCGCCCATCAGCGGGTCGGCGCCGACAGCGCCGCGGTGGGTCAGGTTTTCGAGGATGAAGAGGCCATCCTTGACGATCTGGTGCGACTTCTGGCCCTTCATATGCGCAACGAAGCCGACGCCGCAGGCGTCATGCTCGTTGGCCGGATCGTAAAGACCCTGCTTTTCCGGCAAACCACCCGCGAAACGCGCTTTCGCAGACATGGGCGCAGCGGCGGCCACGGAGGGACAGTCGTTGGTCAGGATTGCGGCGGCGCTTGCCGCTTGCTGCTCGATTTTCATTTTTGTCCCTCCTGCAAAATCACTTGCACGGTTTCATGCGAAGATCCGGCACCTTAAGGATTTTGCTTACCGCAAAAACCATCTGGACCGGCTGGATCAAATTTAGGACAGCAAGACTGTCTCAATTCCCGGTGATTTTGGCAGAATTGGTCGCCTTTAGCAAGTGTCCGAATCCAATTAGCGGTCACCCTGGCATTCAGCGAAGTTTCGATACTGACCTATTGAGTGAAACATTGTTACCTGGAATACCTTCTTGCCATTGCTTTCATTGCCGGATTTGCCAATCGCGGTCAGAGGTCATAGAACTTTTTCTGAGCATAGCCTCACACGTCCAGACACAGACCCTCAGCCATCGGAAAGCCTTCGCAGATGTTTTTTGCTTCAGATAATTGGGCTGGCGCCCACCCGGCCGTCAATGAGCGGCTGTCTCGGGAATCGACACGTTTTGCCGCCGCCTATGGCACCAGCGAACTCGATCTCTCGATCGAAAGGCGCTTCAACGAAATCTTCGAACGCGAGGTTGCGGTGTTTTTTGTCGCGACCGGTACGGCGGCCAATTCTCTGTCGCTCGCCAGCATCGCCCGCGCCGGCGGCTTGACGTTCTGCCATTCGGAGGCGCATGTGATCGAGGATGAATGCGGCGCGCCGGATTTCTTTTCCGGCATGCGCATGGTCGCTGTTGAGGGGCCGAATGGTAAGATGTTGCCGGAAAACCTGATCGAGCGCATTGCCCGATATCCTCAGGATGCCGTTCACCACGGCCGCGCCGCCGCCATCACCATGACGCAGGCGACCGAAGCGGGCACCGTCTACACGCTCGACGAAATAGACGCCATTTCCAAGATCGCCAAGGAAAATGGCCTGCCGCTGCACATGGACGGCGCGCGGTTTGCCAATGCACTTACCGCTTTGGGTACCACGCCGGCCGAAATGACCTGGAAACGCGGCGTTGACGTGCTGTCCTTTGGCGGCACGAAGAATGGCTGCTGGTGCGCGGAAGCAATCGTCTTTTTCGATCCCTCGCTCGCGCGGGATTTCTCGTTCCTGCGCAAACGCACGGCCCAGCTGTTTTCGAAGTCACGTTTCATCGCCGCGCAGTTTGAAGCTTATTTGCAGGACGACCTCTGGCTCGGTCTTGCAAGCCACGCCAACACCATGGCCAACCGGCTGCGCGCTGGCTTTGGCTCTCTGAACAGCGCGCGTCTCGCATGGCCGACCCAGGCCAACGAGGTTTTCGCCATTCTTCCGAAAGCAGCCGCTGAAGCCGCAACTGAAAAAGGCGCGAAATTCTATGACTGGCTGGAGCCGCGTGACATGCCGGAAAAGGTCAGCAAGGACGAAGTCTTGATACGCATGGTGACGAGCTTTGCGACGACAGAAGCCGATGTGGACGAATTCCTGTCCATCTGCGCTGCCGTCTAAGACGTAGGAGGGCGTTGCTGTGCGACGCCCTCAAACCTCCTGCAACCGGTAGCCGACCCCGGTTTCCGTCAGGATATAGCGCGGCTGATCCGGAGTTTTTTCGATCTTCTGGCGTAGCTGTCGGACATAGACCCGCAGATATTGCACATCGGTCAATTCGTCCCACACATGTTCAAGCAGAAATCGGTGGGTCAGGACCTTTCCCGCGTGCTGGACAAGGACCCGCAGGATGTCATATTCCTTCGGCGAGAGTTTCACCTCCCGGCCCTCAACCTTCACAATGCGTCTCACCAGATCAACCGAAAGATCACCGGTCTGAAAAACAGGTTTCTCCCCCTGGCTTTGCAAACGATGACGCAGGGCAACCCGGATGCGGGCGACGAGTTCGTTCATGCCGAAAGGTTTGGAAACATAGTCATCGGCGCCAAGCTCCAGGGCCCGGACGATACCCGCCTCGTCCGTGCGGCTGGAAAGAATGATGACAGGCAGGGCAAGCCCCTCGCGACGCCATTTCGCAAGGAGATCGTGGCCCGACATATCCGGCAGGCCGAGGTCGAGAACGATCAGATCGGGCTGGTCCTGCTCCACCAGTTGCATGGCCACCTTCGCATTCATCGCCTCGCTCACCGCGTAATCCTGGCTCGACAGGCCCACGCGCAATAGCTTGCGAATGGGCGGTTCATCGTCGACGATCAAAATACGAACGGCGGAATTGGTCATTCCGATCTCCTTCAGCGGCCGAATGCGGCATCACCGTTTCTTATCAGCAATCGCGCCTTAATCATGGTCTATCATCGGGGCATCTGGAGGAACCGGCAGACTGACCGTAAACTGAGCGCCCGCCCGACCCGATCTGTTTTCCGCCCTTATCGAGCCGCCCATGGCCTCGATAAACCCCTTGCAGATGGAGAGGCCAAGCCCGGTTCCCGCCTGCACGTGATCCGTCTTCCGTACCCGGTAAAAACTGTCAAACACCCGCTCCAGATCGCCAGGCAAAATGCCCGGTCCGGCATCGGCGACAGCGAGGTAGATTGTTTTCCCCTGCCGCCAGCTGCGGATTTCGATTTGTGTATTTTCGGGCGCATATTTGGCGGCATTGTCGATAAGATTGAACAGCACCTGCTCGAACAGCACAGGATCGACTTTCAGCATCGGCAAGTCGGAGGGAATATCCAGAACAATTTCATGCCTCACGATAATTTTCGCCGCACGGGAAATTGCGGTGCCAACCATATCGCCGACAAAGTGCAGACCAAAATTCGGCTCCATCGCACCGGAGCCGATCCGGGTCATGTCGAGAAGGTTGGAGATGAACCGGTTGAGCCGCTCGGATTCTTCGATGATCGTCGAGAGTAGCTCCCCGCGCGCGTCCGGCGGGATATCGTCGGCGAAATCCTTCAGCGTTCCGGCCGAGCCGAGGATCGCCGCGAGCGGCGTTTTGAGATCGTGGGAAATGGAGGTCAGGAGTGCGGTCCGCAGCCGGTCGGTCTCCGCCGCTAACCTTGCCCGATCGACATCGGACACAAGTTGTATCCGCTCGATGGCGAGTGCCGCCTGATCGGCCAAGGCATCAAACAGCCGTTGCTGCTCAGGCGTCAGCAGCGGTCCGACGCGGTCATCGTCCAGCCCCACCACACCAACCGCACCGCTGCCAGTCCGCAATGGGAGATAAAGCCGTTTGGCGCCAGGCAGTGTGTCAGCCCCACGGCCCGCGGCCTTGTTATGCTCCCAGGCCCACTGCGCGGCGGCAATATCGGCATCGACAAGTGTATCATCGGGCGGGTAGCCGGCCTTGACCGCGATCGTGTTGTTTTCCGGCAGAAGCAGAATGATGCGCACCTTCAGCATCGAGGCCATCTGGAACGCTGCGGCCCAAAGGACGTCGTCCAACGTGGCCGTTACCGAAAGCTTCTTCGAAAAAAGATACAGGTCTTCGGTGGTCCTGGCCCTCGCTCGCGCGGCGGCGGCCTGTCGCTGTACCGCTGCGGTGAGGTTCGAGGCGACCAGCGCCACACCGAAATAAAACAGCAGCGCCACCACGCTTTCGGGATCGCGAACGGTGAGCGTGTAACGCGGTTCGAGAAAAAAGAAATTGAAGGAAAAAGCGCCGAGAAGGGAGGCGTATATGGCGGGTCCCAAGCCACCGCGGACGGCAGCCGCCAGCACCGCCATAAGGAAGACCAGCGCCAGATTTCGCACATCGAGCGTCTGGTCGAGAACGATGCCTGCGACAATTGCCAAACCGACGAACAGCGTACTTGTCAGATATGGCCAGAGCGAGCGGTGCAATGGCGGCGACGCCGCCTTGGCGGCCTGCGCCGGCTTTTCTGTGGACTTATCGCCGGAAATCACATGCACGCTGATATCGCCCGCATGGTCGATCAGATCATGCGTCAGCGAACGCTGGAATAGTCGCTGCCACCACGATTTTCGCGGGCGACCGATGATGATATGAGTGAAGTTATTGGCATTGGCGTAAGATAGGATCTCGCGGGTCAGATCAAGGGCCGGCAACGTCACCGTCTCGCCGCCAAGCTGCTGCGCAAGGCGCATGGTGGAAGCCAACCGATCCTTATCGGCGTCAGACATCTGCTGGGAGCGCGGTGTATCGAGGTGCAGAGCCGTCCACGGCGCCCGCAGGCGATCCGCCTGCCTTCGGGCATATCGCACCAGCCCCGGGCCGTTGCCGCCGTGATCCAGGCAAACGAGGACCCTGTCTCCCGCCGCCCAGGGGCCGGAGATGGCGTGGGACTGCATGTGGTTGAGCAATTGCTCATCCACTCGCTGCGCGGTGCGCCGCAGCGCCAGTTCGCGCAACGCCGTCAGGTTGCCGCGTGAGAAATAATTTTCGATGGCCCTGCGCGCGGTACGCGGCAGATAGACCTTGCCATCCTGCAAACGCTTGATCAGATCGTCAGGCGTAATGTCGATGATTTCGACATCGTCGGCCCGGTCGATGATGCTGTCGGGCACGGTTTCACGAACACGGATGCGGGTGATCTGCGCGACGATGTCGTTCAGGCTTTCGACATGCTGGATATTCAGCGTTGTGTAGACATCTATCCCCTGCGCCAGAATCTCCTGAACATCCATGTAGCGCTTTGGATGACGGCTGCCAGTCGCATTGGTGTGGGCCAGTTCATCGACCAGAACAAGGGAGGGCCTGCGGGCAAGGATGGCATCCAGATCCATCTCCTCCAGTACCTGTCCGCGATATTCAATACGCCTGCGCGGAACGACGGACAGCCCGTCGATCAGAGCCTCGGTGTCTTTACGACCGTGGGTTTCGACGACACCGATGATCGTGTCGACGCCGTCCGCAAGCTTCGCCCGGCCGGACATCAACATCTCATAGGTCTTGCCGACGCCGGGTGCTGCGCCCAGAAAAATCTTCAGCCGGCCTCGCGCCTCACGCCTGGCGCTCTCCAGAAGCGCATCGGGCGACGGTCGGCTCGGGATATTGCTGATATCGTCAGGCATTTAACCACCAGTGGTCGAGGCTATGGCTTGCGGACAAGCCATAGCCATTTCAATTCATGAGCCGGCTGCGTCAAGCTCCATATTCAGCGCGAGCACATTCACCACGGGCTCTCCCACGAAACCAAGCTCCGGCCCTTCGACATGACGCTCGACGATCGCCCGCAGGGCTGCCTCATCCACGCCCCTCACCTTTGCGACCCGGGGAATCTGGAAATAGGCAGCCTCTGGTGAAATATGCGGATCAAGGCCGCTGCCCGACGCCGTCACCAGATCGGCCGGAACCTCGGCCGCCGGGTTTTCAGCTTTTGCGGCCTCATAATCTTTCTTCACCCTGTCGATGAGTTTGCCGCTCGTCGGACCGAGGTTTGAGCCGGATGAAGACGCGGCATTGTAGCCATCACCCGCAGCCGACGGCCTGCCATGGAAATATTTCTCACTGGCAAAGGCCTGCCCGATCAATTGCGAACCCACAACCGCACCATTCTTTTCGATTAGGCTGCCATTTGCCTGAAAGGGGAAGATCGCCTGAGCGAGACCCGTCATGCCCAGAGGATAGGCCAGGCCGGTGATGACGGTGGTGGCGAGGATGAGCACCAGTGCGGGACGAAGCTGCTTGAACATTGTCTTTACTCCTCAGGCGAGACCGAGCGCCGTGACGGCGAGGTCGATGAGCTTGATGCCGATGAAGGGGACGATGATGCCGCCAAGCCCGTAGATCACCAGATTGCGCGACAGGAGTGCGCCTGCGCCGATCGGACGGTACTTGACACCCTTCAAGGATAGCGGGATGAGCGCGATGATGATCAGCGCGTTGAAGATGATGGCCGACAAAATGGCGCTTTGCGGCGTCGAAAGCCCCATCACGTTGAGCACGCCAAGCTGCGGATAAAGCGCCAGAAACATCGCCGGGATGATGGCGAAATATTTGGCGATATCGTTGGCAATGGAGAAGGTGGTCAAAGCACCGCGCGTCATCAGCAATTGCTTGCCGATTTCCACGATCTCGATGAGCTTGGTCGGGTCGCTGTCGAGATCGACCATGTTGCCCGCTTCACGCGCCGCCACCGTGCCGGTGTTCATGGCAACCCCGACATCTGCCTGCGCCAGCGCCGGCGCATCATTGGTGCCGTCGCCGCACATGGCCACCAGCTTGCCCTTGGCCTGTTCCTCGCGGATGAGGTCCAGCTTGTTTTCCGGTGTCGCCTGGGCGAGGAAATCATCGACACCGGCTTCCGCTGCGATGGCGGCAGCCGTCATCGGATTGTCGCCTGTAATCATCACGGTGCGGATGCCCATGCGGCGAAGCTCCGCGAAACGCTCGCGAATGCCACCCTTGACGATATCCTTCAGTTGCACGACGCCGAGCAGCTTGCCGTCGCGCACCACGGCAAGCGGTGTGCCGCCGGCCTTGGCGATGTCTTCTGCTATTGCGCGGATCGCCCGCGTAGCATCCGTTTCGGTTTTGAGGGCAAGCGCCACATTGCCATGTTGCAGAGCGCCGCCATCGACATAGGCAAGAACCGCATCAACCGCACCCTTTCGAATAGAGGCACCTTCGAAGTCCACGCCGCTCATGCGGGTCTGGGCGGTGAAGGGCACGAAGCTGGCGTGCAGCTTCTGCATGTCACGGGCACGGATACCGTATTTTTCCTTGGCCAGCACCACGATGGAGCGGCCTTCCGGGGTTTCGTCGGCGAGCGAGGCGAGCTGCGCAGCATCGGCAAGCTCCTGTTCGGAAACCCCGGGGATGGGGCGAAACTCGGTCGCCTGCCGGTTACCAAGCGTGATGGTGCCGGTCTTGTCGAGCAGCAGCGTATCGACGTCACCCGCCGCCTCGACGGCACGGCCGGACATGGCGAGCACGTTAAAGCGCACCAGGCGGTCCATGCCGGCAATGCCGATGGCCGACAGAAGCGCACCGATGGTGGTCGGAATGAGCGTCACGAACAGTGCCACCAGCACGATGATCGGGATGGAACCGCCGGCATAGGCCGCGAAACTCGGTATGGTCGCGGTGGCGAGAACGAAGATCAGCGTCATGCCCGCAAGCAGGATGTTGAGCGCGATCTCGTTCGGTGTCTTCTGGCGCTCGGCGCCTTCGACCAGCGAAATCATCCGGTCGAGGAAGGTAGAGCCGGCAGCAGCAGTGATGCGAACGCGGATCCAGTCCGACAACACCTGCGTGCCGCCGGTAACCGCTGAGCGATCGCCGCCGGATTCGCGGATGACGGGTGCGGATTCGCCCGTGATGGCGGCCTCATTGACGGAGGCGACGCCTTCGATAACCTCGCCGTCGGAGGGAATGATGTCGCCTGCCTCGACGAGTACGACATCGTTCACCTTCAGACTGGTGCCGGCCACCATCGTGTACTGGCTGCGGTCGTCACCGCTCAGCAGCTTCGCCTGGGTTTCGGTCCGGGTGCGGCGCAGCGAATCCGCCTGCGCCTTGCCGCGTCCTTCGGCAACGGCTTCCGCGAAATTGGCGAACAACACGGTGAACCAGAGCCAAAGGTTGATCTGGAACGAAAATCCGAGATTGGCGCCACCGGTGATGAGATCGCGGACAAACAGCACCGTCGTCAGCACCGACACCGACGCCACCACGAACATGACCGGGTTGCGCGCAAGCGTGCGCGGATTGAGTTTTTTGAATGCGTCGGCAATGGCCGGCACGAGAATGCGAGAATCAAGGATGCTCGCTTGTTTGGACTGGCTCATGAAGAGGCTCCAGCGTTTGAAACAGGGCGACCGATGAGGGTCGATCAGCCCGTGATAACTTCGAGCGTGACAACGGCGGCGAACAGAGCCGCCATCATCGCAAGGATGAGATTGGAGGCGCACCAGCCGCCCGGCGTGGCGCTCCCTTTAACGGGAGCGCCTTTGCGAGCGGAGACGCGGTCACGTGGGGACATGTCGTCAGTCATGGCATCACCTCAGAACAGCTGGCCTGCCGCCATGACAAGGTGTTCGGCGACGGGGCCGAGCGCGAGTGCTGGCAGGAAGGTAAGGCCGCCGACTACCAGGATGGTACCGACAAGCAGGCCAACGAAGAGCGGTCCATCTGTCGGGAAGGTGCCGGCCGAGGCCGGAACCGTCTTCTTGGCGACCAGTGAGCCGGCTATGGCCAGAGCTGGAATGATCACCAGAAAGCGCCCCATCAACATGCCAAAGCCAAGCGTAATGTTGTACCAGCTGGTATTGCCGCTAAGCCCCCCGAAAGCCGAGCCATTATTGGCGGCCGCCGACGTATAGGCGTAGAGGATTTCAGAAAAGCCGTGCGGACCCGCCGTTCCTATCGACGCCACGGCCGAAGGCAGGACGGTGGCAATGGCCGTAAAAATGAGCATGGCGAGCGGCAGGCAAAGAATGGCCAGAACCGCCATCTTCATTTCCTTGGCCTCGATCTTCTTGCCCAGATATTCCGGCGTCCGACCGACCATCAGCCCCGCCACGAAGATGGCAATGACGATGAAGAGCAGAATGCCATAGAAACCCGCGCCCACGCCACCGACGATCACTTCGCCCAGCTGCATATTGATAAGCGGGATAAGACCGCCCAGCGCCGTGAAGCTGCCATGCATGGCATTGACCGCGCCACAGGATGCCGCCGTGGTAATCACCGCAAAGAGCGACGAGAGCGCCACGCCGAAGCGGACTTCCTTGCCCTCCATGTTACCGCCGGCAAGACCAAAGCCGTGCATCAGCGGGTTTCCGGCCGCTTCCGCCCAATAGGTGACGGCAACGCCGGCGACGAACAGCACACCCATGGCGGCGAGGATTGCCCAGCCCTGACGCTGATTGCCGACCATGCGACCGAAGACATTGGTAAAGGCCGCGCCGATCGCGAAGATCGACACCATCTGGATCATGTTGGAAATGGCGTCCGGGTTCTCGAAGGGATGCGCGGAATTGGCGTTGAAGAAACCGCCGCCATTGGTGCCCAGCATCTTGATCGCCAGCTGCGACGCCACGGGGCCAACGGCAATCGTCTGCTGCGCGCCTTCCAGCGTCTGCGCCGTGACATAAGGCCCAAGCGTTTGCGGCACGCCGAGCGACACGTAAACCAGCGTCAGCACTATGCAGAGCGGCAGCAGCACATAAAGCGTGGAGCGGACCATATCCACCCAGAAATTACCGATCGCCTTGCCGGAGGCCCGCGAAAAAGCGCGGATCAGGCCAATGGCGATTGCCATGCCGGTTGCGGCGGAAACGAAGTTCTGCACTGTAAAACCGGCCATCTGGGTCAGGTAGGACATGGTGCTTTCGCCACCATAGTTCTGCCAGTTGGTATTCGTGACAAAGCTGACCGCCGTGTTAAAGGACAGCTCCGGCCCCACGGCCGGCATCGCCTGCGGATTATAGGGTAGAACCGCCTGAAAGCGCATTAGCGCATAAAGCAGGGCAAAACCGAGAAGGTTGAAGAGAAGCATAGAGAACGCGTAGGTCGTCCAGTGCTGCTCCTCACGCTCGCTTGTTCCAGCAAGCGCATAAAGTCCGCGCTCGACGGGTACGAGAACCGGCGACAGCACGGTCCGCTCGCCATTGAAGACACGCACCATATAGAAGCCGAGCGGCTTCACCAGCGCAAAGATGATCCCGCAGAAAAGCAGGACCTGAAACCATCCATTGAGGGTCATGGTATTTAACTTTCAATAGCCGCCGCTTCCCGATCAGAAGCGCTCGGGGCGAATGAGAGCGTAGGTGAGATAGGCGGCGATAAAGACCGTGACGGCGCCGCTCAGGATATAATCGAGGGTCATCGCAGCCTCCGTCTAAAGCCGGTCACAGGCGCGCGTATAGGCAAAGCAGATGGCGAAAAACACCGTCGCTGCGCCGACAAGAACAAGATCCATCATCGATGGGACTCCTTTTTATTCGAGGAGCCGGACAGGAAGAAAAGCGCCGTCATGTGGGACGTCGCTTTTCAATCTTTCTGGCTGGAAAGGGAACACCATCCCTTCCCACACAGAAGATGCACCCGAACCGCATAAAGGTTCGAGACGGCCGCAAAGGGAATAAAATAGGAATCCTATAGGAATTTTCGAAGCCGGCCGGAGCGAGCAACGGGTCACGTCTTCACGAAAGAGCGGTCACGCGAAAGCGGAAACAATGTCCTCTGGCGCACTTTCGCTTGCCAGCAACGCCGCGAGCAGAATACGGGCCTGTCCCGGCCGAAGCGTGGACGAATGCACGGCACCCGCCGCGACGAGATCGTGGCCGCCGCCGCCGCCGCCATAACTCGCGACCAGCAGGCCTTCAGGGACACGGCTGGAAACCACGACCGGAACACTGCGATCTGCGCAGCGCTTCACCGCTTCAGCAATAAGCGGATTGGCGTTGCCGGAACCGAGGGCGGCGAGAACGATGCCCTTTGCGCCGGCCTGTAGGCTCGCATCGATGTGGGTGGCGTCACAGCCGGGATGGATGGCGACAATATCGACGCGTTGGCTGGCAACGGAGGCGGTAAGATGGAGCGCCCCATCGGTAACCAGCGGCCGGGCGGAGCGGAAGGCGTCCGCAGCGTCAGCGCTCAACTTATAAAGTCCCCACGCCGGCAACGAGCGACCACCAAAAGAAAGAAGCACACCCTTCGTGGCGTTCTGTTCATCGAGCGCCATCTCTATGGCGCGGCCGAGGTTCGCCGGTCCGTCGGCCTCATCATGGTCTGCGGTAAACTGCGCGCCGGTGAAGACGACAGGCTTGGTGAGGACATGTTGCAGATGCACAAGCAGGGACGTTTCCTCCATGGCATCGGTTCCATGCAGAACGACGACACCCGCCACGGCGGGATCATCAAGTTCGGCACCGACCGCATCGCTGATGCACTGCATGTCGGTCAGTGTCAGGCTGGAAGAATCCTTTGCCATCAGATCGATCGGCTTCAGCCGGGCGTTGACCTGCGGCACAAGCGCCAGCAGATCGTCACCGGAGAGGCTGGGCGTGCTGGCGCCATCGGCGCCTCGCCTGCTCGCAATGGTGCCACCGGTGGCGATGACCGCCACCAGTGGAATTGATCCCTGCCCGATCAATGCGACGCTCCTGTGCCTGGCTGTTCGCCTGCAAGACGGTGGATGCGATCCCGCAGCAGGTACCAGCCGATCACCAGTGCTGGAATGATGACAATCAGCGAGGCGATGGTCCAGGAGCCGACAGGATAATCAAACGCCATCAGCACAAGGACGCCGAACAGGAAGATGAGCGTGAGGATGCCGGTATAGGGAGCGCCGAACATGCGGAAATCCGGACGCGCAAGCTCGCCACGCTGCGACAGTTGCCAGAGCTTCAGCTGGCAAAGCACGATGACGGCCCAGGCGCAGATGATGCCGAGCGCCGACAGGTTGAGTGCGATTTCAAACGCGGCAGAGGGAACAACGGCGTTGAGCGCGACGCCGAATACGGTAACGACAGCGGTCACCGCGATGCCACCATAGGGCACGCCATTCTTGTTCATCTTGGCCAGCGCTGCCGGCGCCGAGCCGGAAACCGCCATGGAGTGGAGGATGCGACCGGTGGAATAGAGCCCGGCATTGAGCGAGGAGAGAACCGCAGTCAGAACAACAAGGTTCATGATGACGTCTGCGCCCTGCACGCCGATGGAGCCGAAGAAGGTCACGAACGGGCTCTCACCGGCCTTGTAGGCGGTGTAGGGCAGGAGCAGCGTGAACAACAGCACCGAACCGACGTAAAACACGACGAGGCGCAGGACGACGGCGCGGATGGCGCGTGGCATGACCTTGCGCGGGTCCTCGGTTTCGCCTGCTGCCGTACCGATCAACTCGATCGAGGCATAGGCAAAGACCACGCCCTGGATGATGACGAAGGCTGGAAGAATGCCATTCGGGAAGAAGCCGCCATTGTCAGTAATGAGGCTGAAGCCGGTAACGTGGCCTTCGATAGGCGTGCCAAAAATGACGAAATAAACGCCGACGACGAGGAAGATCGCGAGCGCCAGCACCTTGATCAGGCTGAACCAGAACTCCAGTTCCCCGAACACCTTCACCGACAGCATGTTCATCGCCAGCACGACGACCAGCGCCGTCATCGCGAATACCCACTGATCGATGCCGGCAAGCCACGGGACATATTGCTTGAAGAAATTCATGTAGAGCGCGACGGCGGTGACATCGGCCACCGAGGTCATGGCCCAATTCAGCCAATACATCCAGCCGGCCGCAAAGGCCATCTTCTCGCCGTAGAACTCGCGTGCATAGGACACAAAGGAGCCGGAGCTCGGGCGGTGCATGATAAGCTCGCCAAGCGCACGCAGCACCAGAAACGCGAAAAAGCCGCAGAGCGCATAAACGAAAACCAGCGCCGGACCGGCCTGTGCGAGACGTCCACCCGCGCCCAGAAAGAGGCCCGTTCCGATGGCGCCGCCGATGGCGATCATCTGGATCTGGCGCGGCTTCAGGGCTTTATGGTAACCGAGGTCCTCTTCAACGAAGACCTCACGTTCGGCGGGCGCCGTTTTTCCAGAATGCATGGATTTATCCTCCCGATAAAATGCTTGTAATCGGCAATAAGCCGGAAATCAAAGTGGAACTGGCGTCGTCCCCAATGCTGGAAATGCGGCCAGCGAATGCGTGCAATCAGTAAAGCTGCATGACAGATTTTTGACCTCATAATTGCATGTCATGGCTTTCGTCAAGAGCGACGGACGATGTTGACCTTCCCCCTCCCTGGGAATATGGTGGATTAATCTGTATGACAGCTTTACAGATTTTGCAACGCTTAAGCCAGTGGAGGACATTGTGAGCGTGACGCGCAAGGAGCATGATTTGCTCGGGTCGAAAGAAATTCCTGCAGAAGTCTATTGGGGCGTGCACACGGCGCGTGCCGTGGAAAACTTCAAGATCACCGGGGTAACCATTGGCCACAATCCTTATCTCGTCAGGGGACTGGCCTATGTGAAAGAGGCGGCCGCACGCGCAAATCACGAACTAGGCCTGCTGGACAAGGAGCGCATGGAAGCGATCGCCGAAGCCTGCCGCGAAATTCGCGCGGGCGCTCTTCACGAGCAATTCGTTGTGGATGAAATCCAGGGCGGCGCCGGCACCTCCACCAACATGAACGCCAATGAGGTCATCGCCAACCGCGCACTCGAACTGCTTGGGCACGAGAAGGGCGATTATACTCATCTGCATCCAAACGATCACGTCAATCTCAGTCAGTCCACCAACGATGCCTATCCGACAGCCGTCAATGTCGGCCTGATCGAGTCGATCGACGACCTCGCCGCCTCGATGGGCGTGCTGAAGGAGGCGTTCGACCGCAAGGCGCAGGAATTTGCCGGCTTCATCAAGATCGGCCGGACCCAATTGCAGGACGCCGTGCCGATGACGCTCGGACAGGAATTCCGCACCTTCGTTGTGATGCTGGGAGAGGATCAGGCACGCCTCATCGAATCGGCAGCCCTTCTACACGAGATCAATCTTGGCGCCACGGCCATCGGTACGGGCCTCAACGCACCGCGCGGTTATGCCGAGCTTGCCTGCCGACATCTGGCGGAACTGACCGGGCGGCCGCTGGTGACGGCTGCCGACCTCATCGAAGCCACCCAGGACCCCGGCGCCTTCGTGCACCTTTCCGGCGTGCTGAAACGCGTCGCGGTCAAGCTCTCCAAAACCTGCAACGACCTTCGCCTGCTTTCGTCAGGCCCGCGCGCCGGGATTGGCGAAATCACCCTTCCCTCCGTTCAGGCGGGCTCCAGCATCATGCCGGGCAAGATCAATCCGGTCATTCCCGAAGTGGTGAACCAGGTGGCCTATGCCGTCATCGGCAACGACATCACCATCACGATGGCGGCGGAAGCGGGACAGCTGCAACTGAATGCTTTTGAACCCATCATGGTGCGCGCGCTATCCCAGAGCATCAGCCAACTCAGCGCCGCCTGCCGTACGCTGGCAGAAAAATGCGTAGACGGCATTGTCGCCAATCCGGCAATCATGGCGCAGCGCGTGGAGGAATCGATCGGTCTCGCCACGGCGCTCAACCCGCTGATCGGTTATTATGCGGCAACCGATGTCGCCAAGGAGGCCCTTGCGAGTGGTCGCACCGTGCCGCAGGTGGTTCTGGAGCGTGGCTATCTCACGGAGGCGCAGTTGCAGCAGGCGCTGAGCCCGCGACACCTTGCCAACCTGCCAACGCTGGTCACGGCTGGCGAAGCCGATCTTCGCCAATGATGGTGGTCACAACCTGCTTCACCTGACCAAGGTGGAGTTCCATTGCCTCCCGCGCCTCGGGCGCTGAACCCCGCCGGATTGCCTCGACAATCCGGCGGTGCTCGAAATTCGAAGCGACGCGGCGACCGGCCATCAGGTTCACCATTCCCGATTGTTGGGCGACGGCTTCGCGGGCATCCGACACCACCTTCGCAAAGAGACGGTTGGCAGAGGCTTCCGCGATGGCACAGTGAAACTGGCCGTCCAGCAGCACCCAGGGATGCGGCCTCTCCTCGGTTTCCATGCGGCTACAGAGATCGAGCAAGACCTGCAATTGCGCATCCGTGCGCCTCAAGGCCGCCCAACCTGCCGCCGGGACTTCGATGAACGGGCGCGCTTCAATGAGATCGCGCGCGGAATAAGCGCCGTAATTCAATTCCGAGGGTGGCGCCAGCGTCATGACGTAGGTGCCGCTGCCGGTGCGCGTTTGCGTCAGGCCCAGCGTCTGGAGAGATCGCAATGCCTCACGGATGATCGGACGGCTGACGCCATAGCGCGTTGCGAGATGGGCTTCCGAGGGCAGGCGCGTGCCGACCCCAAGCTGGCCAGACGTGATGGCGGAACGGATATCTTCGAAGACCGCTTCTGCGGCGTTCTTGCGGTTGATCGGCTGCGCGTCTGCAAGCCAATCCGTCAATCCGCCCATATAAACATCCTCCACATTCTCGATATGTCCGCACCATTACGCCAGCGAGACGGTCCAAACGGGAAAGGTCGGCTGCCGCTCTCGCTGCTAAGCCGACCTTCCTATCATTATCCGGCCTGCCGGAACAACGAGGGTTGATATTTTTGTTGGGGCGAGCGCCGGTGCATCACCGCCCCCAAACCAGAGGCGAAATTATGCCGTGACTTTAGATGCCTCCGGTTTGTCATCTTCACGCGGGATCCGGAACCACGCGACATAGAGCGCCGGAAGGAAGAGCAGCGTCAGCGCCGTGCCCACCACAATGCCGCCCATCATCGCATAGGCCATCGGCCCCCAGAAGATTTCCCGTGATATGGGAATGAGCGCAAGCGTTGCCGCTGCAGCCGTCAACATGATTGGCCGCATGCGATGCTCGGTCGCTTCGATGACGGCATGCCATGCCGAGACGCCCTCGCTCCTCAAATGCTCGATCTGCACCACTAGAATGACCGAGTTGCGAATGAGGATGCCGATCAACGCCAGGACCCCGAGAATGGCAACGAAGCCCATCGGCGCATTGGAGACGAGCAACGCCACCACAACGCCGATCAATGCCGTGGGCGCGACGGCGAAGACGAGGAACAGGCGGCTGAAGCTCTGAAGCTGAACCATCAGGATTGTCGCCATTGCAAACAGCATCAAAGGCACCACGGCAACGATCGGAGCCTGCGAATCCGCGCTGGACTCTACAGAGCCGCCGATTTCGAGCTTGTAACCGACAGGAAGTGTCTTTTCGAACGCCTCGAGCTTTGGCTTCAACTGTTCCACGATCGTGGCGGGTTGTGTCGGGCCGATAATGGCTGCCTTGACGGTAACGGTCGGAATCCTGTCGCGACGCCAGATTGTCGGTTGCTCCAGCTCATAGCGGAAGTTTGCAATTGCGGAGAGTGGTACTGCCTTTCCATTGGTCGCCGGCAGCTGCAAGTTCTGCAACGTCTCGATCGAACCGCGCTCCGCCAGCTGCGCGCGCGCCACGACGTTCACGAGATAGATGTCATCCCTGACCTGGGTGACGGTGGAGCCCTCGACAATGCTGTTCATGGCATTGGCGATATCTTCCGACGAGACGCCGAGCTGGCGGGCCTTGTCCTGAATGACATCCACCTTCACCACACGCGTCGGCTCGTTCCAATCCATCACGAGGTTGGAAAGCAACTGGTGGTCTCCGACGATGCCGGACAATTGCTGGCCAAGTTCGCGGACCTTCTGAATATCAGGACCGCTCAGCCGATATTGAACCGGTTTCCCGACGGGGGGGCCGATATCAAGCAATTTCACGAAGGCATCCGTACCGGCAAATGTTCGGTTGAGATACTCCTGCAGGTCCGCGCGGACCTTGTCGCGCACATCCAACCCCTTGGTAACAATCACCGTCTGACCGAAGGTCACGTCAGGGGTCTGAACGTCGAAGGACAAGATAAAGCGCGGGGCGCCTTCGCCGACATAGGTTGTCCAATGGTCGACATCAGGATTGTTGGCGAGCATGTCCTGCTCGAACTGCGCCATCTGGCGGTTGGTTTCCGCAATCGAACTGTTCTGCGGCAGGTTCCAGTCGACGATCAGTTCGACGCGGTCGGATGAGGGGAAGAACTGCTGCTGGACCAAACTCATGCCCACGATGGAAAGACCAAACAGTGCGATGGTCATGATGATCGTGACCCAGCGCCAGCGCAGCGCCCTGCCAAGAAGCCATGAAAAAGCAGCAGCGAAGCGACCTTTCTTTTCATGGTGGGATTTCATTGTTTTCGGAAGGATTGTCACGCCGAGAAGCGGCGTGAAGAGAACTGCGACGATCCACGACACGATGAGCGAAACGGCAATCACCACAAACAGCGTGAAGGTAAATTCACCCGCGGCGCTATTGTTGAGGCCGACGGGAATAAAGCCCGCGACAGTGACCAGCGTTCCCGTCAGCATCGGAAAAGCGGTCGACGTGTAAACGTAGGTTGCGGCTTTCCTGAGATCGTCTCCGACCTCCAGCCGCGCCACCATCATCTCGACGGCGATCATCGCGTCATCAACAAGCAGACCAAGCGCGATGATGAGTGCACCAAGCGAAATACGTTGCAGCGAAATGCCCGTGTATTCCATGTATACGAAGGTAATGGCAAGCACGAGTGGAATGGAGACGGCAACCACCATGCCGGCCCTGAGGCCAAGGCTGATAAAGCTGATGACGAGGACGATGGCGATGGCTTCAAAGAGCGCCGAGGTGAAGCCGGAGACCGCTTCATCGACCACGGCCGGCTGATCGGACACGCGGTGCACGTCGACACCAACAGGCAAATCCGAAACGACGCGCTTCATTTGCGCATCCAGGGCTTCCCCGAAATGGAGAAGGTTCGCGCCGGTCTTCATGCCGATAGCAAGGCCGATTGCCGGCTGGCCGTTGAAGCGGAACAGCGAGGATGGCGGGTCGACATAACCACGCCGGATCGTCGCCACTTCCGTCAGCGGGAAGAAGCGGTTGTTGACCCGCAGATTGATGGAGCGAAGGCTTTCCTCGGAGGTGAATTGCCCGCTCACCCGCAACGCCACACGCTCAGGCCCGGCATTGACGAAGCCGGATTGCGTGACCGCGTTCTGGGATTGCAGCGTGTTGATGATCGACTGCTGGTCGATGCCGAGCGCCGCGATCTGCCGCGTGGAAAACTCCAGATAAATCGCCTCGTCCTGCGCGCCAATGACATCGACCTTACCGATATTGTCGACCGTCAGCACCTTGGCACGGGCATCCTCTACCAGATCACGCAATTGGCGCTGGCTGAGACCGTCGCTGGTGAAGGCATAGATATTGCCATAGACATCGCCGAAACGGTCGTTGAAAAACGGGCCGACCACGCCAGAGGGAAATTCACCCTTGATGTCGCCGATCATATTGCGGACACGCACCCAGGTCGGCTCGACATTACGCGCCTTGGTTTCCGGCACCAACTCCACAAAGATCGTCGTGCGTCCAGCCATCGTCTGGCTGCGCACATAGTCGAGATTGTCGAGTTCCTCGAGCTTCTTCTCGATTCTGTCGGTGACCTGCTTGGCCACCTCCTCCGCGGAAGCGCCGGGCCATTGCGCGCTGATCACCATGGTTTTGATGGTGAAGTTTGGATCTTCCTCGCGGCCTAGGTTGAGGTAGGAGAAAACGCCGGCGAGAACGAAGACCAGCATGAAATACCAGACAAGCGAACGGTGTTCGAGCGCCCAGTCGGAAAGGTTGAATTTCTTCACTGACGGACCTCCTGATCGATCCTGATGGCCTGTCCATCCTTGAGTTTGTGGACACCGGCGCTGGCGACGCGCTCGCCCGGCTTGATGCCGCCGGTGACGCGCACGCTTCCACTCTCTGCGGGATCGCCTCAATCGTGACGGGCCTGGAACGTCACTGTTGCCGTATCGACATTGACGATCCAGACGCCCCAGCCGTTGTCGGTTTTCAAAAGGGACGATGAGGGCAGCATGATGCGGGGTTCGGATGCAACAACGACGGAGGCCGTGACCACGGAGCCCAAGCGGAAGGCTGATGGTGCATCCTGAAGGCTGATCTTCGTGCGGCGTGTCCTTGTCGCCGTTTCGGCTTCCGGCGCAATTTCGCGCACGACACCGGTGGTGCGAATTTTTGGATCAAGTTGCAGGGCGACATCGAAGACGGAGCCGATCTCCAGTCGCTGGGCTGCAAATTGTGGAACGTCGACCACCACATCGCGCACCTCCGGGCGGGCGATGGTCACGACAGTCTGACCGGCGGAGACGACCTGGCCAATCTCACCTGCCGTTGCCGTGACCACGCCGTCGAATTCAGCACGCAATTGCGCATAACCCAGCTGTTCCTCGGCCTTATCGAGATTGGCCCGGGCCTTAGCGACGGCGGCATCGGCAGTGCGGGTCGCCTGTTCGGCTTCTTCCAGCGCCGCTTCCGTGCCGCTTCGGGCCTCGGCCAGCACGCGCTGGCGCTGTTCTGTCGTGACCGCATTGGCGAGTTGCGCTTCCGTATTGGAAAGATCGGATTGAGCACTCTTCACTGCAAGCTCAAGGGCAAGCGGATCGATCGAGGCCACGACATCGCCTTTCTTGACCAGATCGGCGACATCGACGTTGCGGGCGATGATGCGCCCCAGAACACGGAAACCGAGATTTGTCTGGATGCGCGGTTCAACCGTACCGGTCAGCCGCAGCGCATCCGCTGGCTTCTCTTCCACGACCACGGAAAGTACCGGACGCGGTGGCTCAGCGGCGGCTTCCTGCTGTTCCTGGCAGGAGGAAACGGCAATTACCACGGCTCCCAACAACAAGCTTTTGTATATCCTGAACATTATTGTGCTTGCCCCTTTTCATAGGCGACCTTTTCACCGGCGCGGAGGAACTTGGTCCCAACGGTGACGACGAGATCGCCGGGATTAAGCCCCTCAGCGACGACAAACTGGCCGGTCTCGTAATCGGCGACCTCAACACGCCGCATATCGACCTCCTGTGACCGCGGGCCGACCACCCAGACGGCTGGAGAACCCTCTTGCGACGTCATCGCAGACCATGGCAGCTCGATCGCGTCGACCTGTTTGAAGCGGAAATGACCGGAGACGGGAGCACCGAGCGGCATAGTCATGTCACCATTCAGCCCGACCTTGACCCGTATCGTGCCATTGTCGGGATCGATCGTCGGCGAAATCTCCCGCACCGGCGCCGCAATCGTGCGGGCAGGATCCGAGAGAAGACTGACATCGACGAGATTGTTGATATCGCGCTCTAGGAACAGGGATTCATAGACATCGAAAACCGCATCGCGCGGCCCGTCATGCGCCAGCGTGAAGACGAGCTGGGCTGCCTGCGCCACCTGACCCACTTCGACGTTGCGCGCCGTAATCACACCGTCCGCATCGGCTCGAAGCTCAGTATATGACAGCGCATCCCGCGCCGTATCCAACTGCGCCTGTGCAGATCTGACGGCACCCTGCGCCGTGAGCAGAGTTTCCTGGGCCTTGTCCACCGCCGAACGCGATGTCACCTGCGTCTTGAAGAGGCTTTGCTGCCGATCGAAAGCCAATTGAGCCTGCGTCTGCTGCGCCTCGGCAGATTGGAGGTTGGCAAGCGCGACGTCGAGATCAGCCTTTTGTTCCTCAGGATCGATACGGGCCAGCAACTGCCCTGTTTTGACCCTGGTACCGACATCCACAAGCCGCTCGATTATCTTGCCACTGACCCGGAAAGACAGATCCGTCTGAACCCGCGCCCTCACTTCGCCCGTGATAAGGCTGCCGCGATCCACGGGCTTCTTTTCAGCCACAACCACGTCCACCGTGCGCAGTGGTTTTTTGGCAGGCGGCTCTTCGTTGCTGCAGGCCGAGAGGGCGAAAATGCCGCCGAGCGCCGCCGCGATGAGAATGGTTTTCATGGTGACCTCTTGATCTTCGCATCGTCCTATAATATTTGACTAACCGAATAGTCAATGAAATTCTTGTGCCGTAGATCGGTTGTCTGCACACCATTAAACCGGACCTCCGAAGGACTCTCCTGTTCGCCCCGCACACGCCCGCGAGTGCGTCAGCACCCTTCCTTAATGGCGTAGAATGAGCAGCTTGGCAAAAAGCCATTCCGGTTTTTGCGCCGGTGCTGTAGGCACTGATCTCTCATTTCCGCCAATGCGACGGACAGAAGGGCACGCGCCAAAACATAGGAATCCCCGGCCATGGCAAAAGCAAAACTGACACGCGCTGAACAGAAGATACAACGTCCGTTGCAAATTCTCGATGCCGCATTCGAGGAATTCACCAAAACAGGATTTGCCGCCACGCGGGTGGAGGACATCGCTGAACGCGTGGGTGTCACGAAAGGAACTGTCTACGTCTATTTCGAAACGAAGGAGGCACTCTTCGAGGCCATGGTTCGGCATTCGTCTCAGCCATTCCAGCAGGCCTTCAACGCCTACTCACAAACTTCCGATGACCCTGTCGAAGCGCTTCGACTGCTCTTGGAATTTCTGTTCGACGCGCTTGTCGACAACAAGAAAATGCGGGAGCTTTTCCGCCTGATCCTCGCCGAGGGAGCGAAATTTCCGGACCTCATCGACCAGCATCATGATACGATGATGGAGCCGGTTTTCCAGCGCATCAACGCCATCCTGGAGGATGGCGTGGCTAAAAAAAGATTCAGGGCCAATCCGCCCGAACTCTGCAAGGTCGTGGCGTCGCCTATGGTCGGGACTTTGGTCTTTCGGCTGATTTTTAACGACCGGCGTAGCCTGGACAGGCAGGCGGTTCTTAATATTCACCTTGAATTGATCATGCGCGGGTTGCTCGCATAGGTCTTGCCTGGTCAAGGCAATTCACGAACCGATCAGCGCTTCACAGCATGCGATAGCGCCGGTTAAAATACATCAACGCTTCGTCGCCATCGTTGATCTTCATATCAACGACATCACAGATCAGAATATCATGTGTGCCGCCGTCATGGGCCTCGCGGATACGGCAATCGAAAGAGACAAGCGCGTCCTCGAGAACCGGCGCGCCGGTTTCAAGCAAGCCCCAGCTGCCAGCAGCAAAACGTTCCTCCGCCGGCGTCTTGCCGCCGAAAAGCGTGCTCAGCAACTCGTGATGCGCAGCAAGCGTATTGACGCAGACTACCGCGTTAGCTTTTACCACCTTATAAGCGGATGAATTGCGGTTGAGGCAGACGAGAAGCGTTGGCGGATTGTCGGAGACGCTGCAAACGGCAGTCGCGGCGAATCCGGCCCGGCCTGCAGCCCCGTCAGTGGTCACGATATTGACCGCCGCACCAAGCCGCGCCATCGCATTTCTGTAATCCTGGCTGCGCTGCTCTGCAGTCTTCGTCTCCATACCCGCTTCCCTTTCAAGAGACATCATCTGCATCTAACCCATCCTTTCTTAACAGCCTATCAAGCCAGCACGCAGGCATCGTCAAAGGCAAGACGCGGCAGACGCCCGAAAAGCTTCGACGGATCGCCATGGCCAAGATTGATCAGGAAATTGGATTTCCACGTCGTGCCGGCAAAAAACGCCGCATCCACCTTGCCCTTGTCGAAACCGGACATGGCACCAGTGTCCAGCCCCAACGCGCGGGCGGCGAGGATCAGATATCCGGCCTGAAGCGTTGCGTTGCGAAAGGCTGTTTCTTCGGACACCGCAGGGCTGGAGGTAAACCAGGAACGCGCATCCGCATGGGGAAACAGCTCCGGCAGCTTTTCATAAAATTCGCTATCTATCGCTGCGATGACGGTCACGGGAGCCGCCATCGTCTTTTCGAGATTGCCGGAAGACAGTGCCGGCCGCAGCTTTTCCTTCGCTGCGGCGCTACGCACGAAAACGAAACGCGCGGGCGAGCAATTGGCCGACGTTGGTCCCATCTTAACGAGGTCGTAAAGTGCTTTCAGCGTTTCATCGCTGACCGGATCGTCCGTCCAGCCATTGTGGGTGCGCGCTTCGGTAAAAAGTGCTGCGAGTGCTGCATCATCGAGTGCTTTCGTCATCGTGCTTTAAAATCCTGTCAGATTGTCGCGTCGGCGGGCAGAAGGAACTGCAGCAGCCGCGTGTTGAAAAGGTCGGGCTCGGTAATATTGACCGCGTGAGCCCCGAAATCGAAAAGGCAAAGCTCGCTTTGCGGCAAACCGTCGGCAAGACGCAACGAGCGGGTATAGGGCACCAGAAGATCGTCCTTCGTCGCCACCACCAGCACCGAACTGCCTATCTCGCCAAGCCGTGTGTCCACATCGAAGGCCCGCAGCGCGGCGATACGCCGGAGCACATTCTCCTTGCCCTGAAAATGCGCGACGCCATGCGCATCGTCCCGCGCCAGCCGCTCCTGATTGTCCGACATCCACTTCGCTGGATAAAGGAACAGCGGCTGAGCTTTGACAAAAGCCTCGACACCGGATTTCTCCAAAAGCTCGATCCGCACGTCAAAGCAGCGCCCGGAATGCGGATCGGCCTTGCTCCACGCGTTGATCAGCACCAGCCTGTCGATAAGGCCGGGCCGCCGCAGCGCAATATCGAGGCCGATCAGCCCACCGAGGGCATGGCCCATGAAGTGGAATTTTTCGAGGTTCAGGGCCGAGACGATCTCCAGCACATCATCTGCCATGGCGGAAATGCCGCCATCCTCCGGCACCTCGCCGCCCGTCCTGCCGGTGCTGCGATGATCATAGGTGACGACCCGGAAATGGCCGGAAAGAGCCTCGATCTGCGGTACCCAATAGGCACCCGATCCGCCAAGGCCCGAAGACAGCAGGATAGTGGTTGCCTCGGCGTCGGTGCGACCATGAACCTCGAAATGCATCATCTGCCTTTTCGCCTATTTGCCGATATGCGCGACGGTGGCGATTTCCACCAGCGCATCGGGCTTCACGAGGCCGCACTGGATGCAATAGCGCGCTGGCTTGTCGCCGGGGAAATATTCGGCATAGACCGTGTTGACGGCCTGATAATTCGCCCAGTCGGTGATGAAGATATGGTTCATCGTCACGTCGTCCATCGTGCCGCCGGCGGTTTCGATGACCAACTTGATGGTTTCCAGAACATGGCGTGTCTGGGCGCTGGCATCGCCCACATGCACGACATTGTTGTCCTTGTCGAAGGGCAGCGTGCCGGACACGTAAACCACGCCATCGGCAAGTGTTCCCGGCGAAAAGGGAGCGATGGGCTTGCTGGTGCCAACAGGTACGACGATCTTTTTCGGCATTTCGTTCTCCTCTTATGTTGAAATCAAGCGCTGACGGGTGCGGCCTGCGAAATGACGCCGCAGAAATCATTGACGGTGGCGACCCAGCCGAAAAATTTCTCGACATTATAGACCGTCGCCTGCTGGATATAGTCCGGCCCCAGATGATGCGTGGCATCCTCCAGCATCACCCCGAAATATTCGAGGTGGAAGGCATCACGCAGCGAGCTTTCCACACAGACATTGGTGGCGATGCCGACGAAGACCAGATTGCGGATGCCACGC
>Ga0209025_1000257_pt1 | contig 125502 bp, 124 predicted proteins | sample AraplaMF_Col_mLB_FD_184256 | JGI IMG/M metagenome (GOLD analysis project Ga0209025, IMG submission 184256) | Arabidopsis root microbial communities from the University of North Carolina, USA - plate scrape MF_Col_mLB (SPAdes) (version 2) | ecosystem: Host-associated > Plants > Roots >...
ATTTTCCCTCTTAAGATATAGCATGAGTACGGACATACTCGCATATCTTTTAATAATCTCTCTTACAGATGAGAAAAAGGAGGTACTTGTCCATGGATATATTAAAGAAACTTGAGCAGCATCGTGACATGGAACAACGATTGAAATGGGAAGGCACTTTTGCTGAGTATCTTGAAATGTTAAAAGAGGAGCCATGGGTTGCCCAAACTGCACATTCAAGAATTTATAATATGATTAAAGACGCAGGAATTGAAGAAGTAAACGGAAAAAAAACCTATAGCTTCTTTAATAACAACCTTTATGGATTAGAGGAAGCATTAGAGAGACTCGTTGAAGAATATTTCCATCCAGCTGCGAAAAGATTAGATGTAAAGAAACGTATCTTATTGTTAATGGGTCCTGTAAGTGGTGGTAAATCGACACTAGTTACAATGTTAAAGAGAGGTTTAGAAGCTTATTCACGAACAGAACAAGGTTCTATTTTTGCTATTAAAGGTTGCCCAATGCATGAAGATCCATTACATCTAATTCCTAATCACTTAAGAGATGACTTTTTCAATGAATATGGGATACGCATTGAAGGAAATCTATCTCCATTAAATCTAATGAGGCTTGAACAAGAGTTTGGAGGAAGAATTGAAGATGTAATCGTCGAAAGAATATTCTTATCAGAAGATCGACGAGTAGGCATCGGTACATTTAGTCCATCAGATCCTAAATCTCAAGATATAGCTGATTTAACAGGAAGTATTGACTTTTCAACAATTGCACAATTTGGTTCAGAATCAGACCCTCGTGCTTATCGATTTGACGGGGAGTTAAACAAAGCAAACCGTGGAATGATGGAATTCCAAGAGATGTTAAAATGTGATGAGAAGTTCCTATGGCACTTATTATCCCTGACACAAGAAGGAAACTTTAAGGCAGGGCGTTTTGCATTGATTTCTGCGGATGAATTAATTATTGCTCATACAAATGAAACTGAGTACAGATCATTTATAAATAATAAGAAAAATGAAGCGTTGCATTCAAGGATCATTGTTATGCCGATTCCTTATAATTTAAGGGTGAGTGAAGAAGAAAGAATTTATCAAAAAATGATTTCTGAAAGTGATGTAAATAATGTTCACATTGCGCCGCACACTTTACGTGTAGCAGCGATGTTTACTATTTTGACTAGATTAAAGGAACCTAAACGTGGCGATATTGATTTAGTTAAAAAAATGAGATTATATGATGGTGAAATGGTAGAAGGATATAATACAGTTGATTTGGAAGAATTGAAAAAAGAATATTTGGATGAAGGAATGCACGGAATCGATCCGCGTTATGTCATTAACCGAATTTCTTCAACAATTATCCGAAAAGAAATCCCTTCTATAAATGCTTTAGATGTTTTACGTTCTTTAAAAGATGGGTTAGACCAGCATCCATCGATTTCGAATGAAGATCGTGAACGTTATATGAACTTTATTTCGATTGCAAGAAAAGAATATGATGATATTGCTAAACAAGAAGTTCAAAAAGCATTTGTTTATTCATATGAAGAATCAGCAAAAACGCTTATGGATAATTATTTAGATAATGTCGAAGCTTATTGCAATAAAAACAAATTACGTGATCCGTTAACTGGAGAAGAAATGAATCCAGATGAGAAATTAATGCGATCAATAGAAGAGCAAATTGGTATTTCTGAAAATGCTAAAAAAGCCTTCCGTGAAGAAATATTAATTCGTATTTCTGCCTATGCACGTAAAGGAAAACGATTTGATTATAATTCACATGAACGATTAAAAGAAGCAATACAAAAGAAACTTTTTTCGGATTTGAAGGATGTTGTTAAAATTACGACGTCCACAAAAACGCCGGATGAGCGTCAATTGAAGAAAATAAATGATGTAGTCAGTCGATTAATAGATGAATATGGTTATAATTCAACTTCAGCAAATGAATTATTACGCTATGTAGGCTCATTGCTAAATCGATAAATTCTTAAAACGGCTATCATATTAGATAGCCGTTTTCTTTTGCATTTATAAATTTATATTTTTATAATTAGGTTAGATTGAAAAGGAAGGGTGCTACTAATAATGAAAAAAATACGTTTAGCAGAAAATCTTGAGTTTTCACAAATAATACACGGTTTATGGCGCTTATCAGAATGGAATATGTCATCTGAACAATTATTAACTTTTATAGAAGAATGTATTGAGTTAGGTATTACAACATTCGACCATGCAGATATATATGGTGGTTATACTTGTGAAGAGATTTTTGGAAATGCGTTAGCACTTAAACCTGAGCTTCGTGAAAAAATCCAAATTGTTACGAAGTGTGGGATTAAATTAAAATCATCTAAATTTCCTGATCTTAAAATGAATCATTATGATACAAGTAAGGAACACATTTTAATGAGTGTAAATAATTCATTAAAAAATCTACAAACAGATTATATCGATTTACTTTTAATACATAGGCCAAATCCTTTCATGAATCCAAAAGAAGTTGCTGAGGCATTTAATCAACTCCAAAAAGAAGGAAAAGTTCGTCATTTTGGTGTTTCAAACTTCTTACCGTCACAGTTCAATATGTTACAGGAGCATTTAGATATGCCATTAGTAACAAATCAAATTGAAGTATCGCCAATGCAGTTTGAGCATTTTGAAAAAGGAACAGTCGATTTACTTTTAGAAAAAGGAGTCGCTCCAATGATATGGTCGCCACTTGCAGGAGGCCAAATTTTTACAAGCCAATCTGAAGCTGCAGTTAGAGTACGTTCAATGCTTGAAGAAATTGGTGCTGAAATAGGTGCAAATTCAATTGATGAGGTTATGTATGCATGGTTATTAGTACATCCTGCTAACATGATGCCAATCGTAGGTTCGGGAAAAATTGATAGAGTAAAAACTGCTGTTGAAGCTTCAAAATTAAGTATGACATCTGAACAATGGTTACGAATCTTTGTTGCTGGGATGGGACATAATTTACCATAAAAAAAGAAGTGATGATCCTTTTCGTAAAAGGGATATCACTTCTTTTTTTTGCTCTTTTCTGTTGATGGGACTTGGTATCAACAACAATCTTTTTTATATTAATATACTGTATTTCAAAGACTTGTCCTATTTTCTGAAAAAATGGGTGTAAAAAATAAAAGAAAGATTGTCAATAATTGTGTCGTCTTGCATATGATAGAGTAATCCATAAAAAAGGGTAGAAATCCACCTACCGAATTAGTGTATGCATAGGTGTATTACTGTGTGACGATTTTTTTTATTTTTAAACAATAAATACAACGAGAGTAAGGGAGGGAAAGAAAATGAGTAATGAAAATATAGAACAAAAGCATAATTTTACCATTTCACAGGAAGACTGGACCCTCCATCGTAAAGGACATGACGATCAACAACGCCACCAAGAGAAGGTACAAGAGGCGATAAAAAAGAACTTAGCAGATTTAATTACAGAAGAAAGTATCATCATGTCCAACGGTAGAGATGTAGTAAAAATCCCTATACGTTCATTAGATGAGTACAAGATTCGTTATAACTATGATAAGAATAAACATGTAGGTCAAGGAACTGGTGATAGTAAAATTGGTGATGTCGTCGCAAGAGATGGTTCCCAAGGCCAGCCTCAAAAAGGAGCAGGCAAAGGGCAAGGAGCCGGAAAAGAATCAGGAGAAGATTATTACGAAGCAGAGGTTTCACTAATGGAATTAGAGGAAGCTCTATTTAGTCAGTTAGAATTACCAGATTTAAAACGAAAAGAACAAGACTTAAATACGGTTGAAAATATTGAATTTAATGATATAAGAAAAACTGGGTTAATGGGAAATATTGATAAGAAACGGACGATGATGTCTGCATTTAAGCGAAATGCTATGAGAGGTACACCAGCCTTTCATCCAATATCACCAGAAGACTTAAAATTCCGAACATGGAATGAAATTAGAAAACCTGAATCAAAAGCAGTTGTTCTCGCAATGATGGATACGAGCGGCAGTATGGGCTTATGGGAAAAATATATGGCTCGCAGCTTCTTCTTTTGGATGACAAGATTCTTAAGAACAAAATATGAATCAGTAGACATTGAATTTATTGCACACCATACTGAGGCAAAAGTTGTTACAGAAGAAGAATTTTTCACGAAAGGTGAAAGTGGTGGAACAATTTGTTCTTCTGCATATCGAAAAGCACTCGAAGTGATCGACTATAAATACTCACCTGATCGCTACAATATTTATCCATTCCACTTCTCAGATGGTGATAACTTAACTTCTGACAATGCACGTTGCGTTAAGCTAGTGCAGGAACTTATGAAAGTAAGTAATATGTTTGGTTACGGAGAAGTAAACCAATACAACCGTCACTCTACTCTAATGTCCGCATATAAAAACATAAATGATGAAAAATTCCGCCATTATATTTTAAAACAGAAATCTGATGTATTCCATTCTATGAAGAGCTTTTTTAAACAGGAGCAGGAGAAAGCAGCTAAGTAGGAAATGGGTTTAGGAACCAAACGGAGTGTCAATTGGTAGAAAGATAAAAACCAGAAAAGCCACAAGGGCTTTTTCTGGTTTTTTGTCTAATTTATTAAACTTCAATTATTGATTTCACTTTAATATCTTGATATTTTTTGTTGAATTTTTTTTAGGTTTGCTTTTGTTTCATCGATTTGTTGAAGTACATTTTTTTCTTGTTGCTTCATCATTTCTAATCGCTCTGGAAGGGTCTCATCCCCACTCATTGACCAATCAACAAATTGCTTAATATTTTTAATTTGCATACCAGTGTTTTTTAGACACAAAATCATCTCGATAAACTTTAGTGACTCTTCATCAAACAATCGTTCCCCATTTTCTGTTCTTTTTAGGAATGGAAACAAGCCTTGTTTGTCATAATAACGTAATTGAGAAATTGTTAAATTATTTAGTTTTGCCACTTGTCCAATAGTATAAGTCATTAGTCATCTGTCCTTTGCTTACCAAGGAATAATTCCATCTTTGTTTACTATCTTACCATTGTAATTTACATTACTCAGTGCATAACTTGTAATAATTTTTGCACTCTCGGCGGTGGTATTTCCACCAGGCATATTTCCATTAAGATCAGTGGTTGTAAAGCCAGGTGTAACACCAAAAATTTCAGGACCATTACTTCCAAATTCTTTTCCAAAAGTCAGTGTTAAAGAATTTATAGCAGTTTTTGAAAATTATATCCTAATATATTGAGTGGAGCAGTTTCGCCGTTATCAAACATCGTTTGTGACGCCATATCAGTTGTTACGTTTATAATTTTCCCACTTTCTGACTTTCTTAACAATGGCATAAAGGTCTGTATCATTTGAAAAGTACCAAAAAAGTTTACATTAAAGGTTTGACGTAATGTTTCTACTTTTAATTCACTTGGTATAGTTCCAAAATCTAAGGCAATTCCTGCATTATTTATTAACAAATCTAGATAATCAGTAACTTCTAGAATTTGTTTAAAAGAGTTTTGAATGGATTTTGGATCAGAAATATCTACTTGGATAAATGTCACATTTGATAAACCTAAAGAATTCACTGCTTTTTTTCCAAGATCTTCATTACGTGAACCTAAAAATACATGATAATCCTGCTCGGCTAATTGACGAACAACTTCATGGCCTATCCCTTTATTAGCACCTGTTATAAAAGCAAACTTTGTCATATTTATTCCTCCGATTTAGTTTATTGTTATGTGTTACATTGCAAAGAATAAAGGGTAAACCTAGGTTTAGGTCAAGTTTTTTTGAAAAAAAATGATAAAAAAACAGGAAAGCTTTAATAAGCATCTCCTGTCTATTTTTTGATATTTAAAAATTATCGTTATTTGTTTTTAACTACTGTTTCACCATACAGCTCTTCTAAATGTACTAGATGAAGATTTCCCCATTTTTGCATTAATTCCAACATAGGAATGATCCCTTTTCCATACTCTGTTATGGAATATTCAACCTTTGGCGGGATTTGAGCATAAACTTTACGATGTACAATATCATGATATTCTAATTCTCTTAGTTGAGATGTCAGCATTTTTTTTGTGATTGCGGGGACTAAGCGTTGCAATTCACTAAAACGCAACGTTTCATGTTGAATAATATGAAAAAGTATAATGGGCTTCCATTTTCCTACTAAAATATCTAAAGCAGTTTCAACTGAACCATTACATTCTTCTTCCATTAACATTCCTCCATGGTATCATTTTGTATACTAGGTCACATTAAAGTGTCTACTTCTAATATGAATTCTTAGGGATTATTATAACAGTAGTAACAATTTTTAAACAAGGAGGAAGAAAAATGACAAGTGCAAAACTATCAATCGGAATTATTTTAGGTAGTACAAGACAAGGACGAGTAAGTCCACAAGTCGGTGAATGGGTAGAAGGTATTGCTAAACAACGTGGTGACGCGAATTACGAAATTGTTGATATCGCTGATTTTAATCTACCGTTTTTAGGCACAACTGATGGAACAGAGCCAGGAATTAAAGCTTGGTCTGAAAAACTATCGAGCTTAGATGGTTTTGTATTTGTTGTTCAAGAATATAACCACAGCATTAGTGGTGCATTGAAAAATGCTGTTGATTTTGCACGTGATGAGTGGGCTAATAAAGCAGCGGGTATTGTAAGCTATGGTTCTACAGGTGGTGCACGTGCAGCTGAGCATTTACGTGGTATATTAGGTGAATTACAAGTAGCAGATGTAAGAGTTCATCCAACACTTTCTTTATTCACAGACTTTGAAAATTTTTCGACTTTTAAACCTGCAGAGTTACATAAAAAAAATGTAAACGATATGCTTGACCAAGTTGTCGCTTGGAGCGGCGCATTAAAAACTTTACGATAAATCTTAAGGAAAAAGGGATATCTATATATCCCTTTTTTTATTATTAAAATTCTCTCTTAAATGAAAAGATTTGTTCTGAAGTAGCGGGTCTGTAATGCAGAAATAAATTATTTTCTATTGAATAAATAAAAAGAATTTACGTCTAACTTAACCATTCCGTGCTTATACTAAAAGTGTATACAAAGGAGTGAACTAGATGGATTTTCGAACAAAAGAACAAATTATGGCAGAGCAGCCTCCAATAGAACGAAAGATTAAATTTAGAGGAAATACATATAAATTAATCAATACAACACACGACATTTCACGTGGCGAATTCACCGATCTTACGTGTTATACATATCGAAATGAAGAGGTACAGCAGAATCTATTACTGTATTGCCAGATAGGTAAGATTGTCATCATTGAGATAGAATAAACTGATAATTATCATATAATTGAAGAGATCGCTTCGGCGGTCTTTTTTGATTTATGGAATAAAAGAAATCAAATTGAAATGAGTTTACAGATGCTTTTCCAATATTTTTCCACTCGTAAAGACTATGAAACTGGAACAGTAGATTTTTGTCTTACATAAAATCAATTTTTCCTTAAAACTTCATTAAGACATCACAATTATATATTATACTTTCTCAGGTAGATGAAATTAACCTGAGAGGTAAATGAAATGGACGTAAATACAAATTTTGAATCACAGCCAGAACAAGTGATATCTAAAAAAATGTCATTGTATAAGACAGTTTGGAGATGGCATTTTTACGGGGGGATGATTTTTGCACCAATTTTGATTCTATTGGCAATAACAGGATCGATTTACTTATTCAAACCTTATGTAGAACCTATGTTGGACCCTGATTTACACTTTGTTGAAAAAGGCGCAAAAGAATTAACACCAAGTTTACAATTAAAAGCTGTAAGAGATACATATCCAGTTGACGCAATTACATCTTTTACAAATGTGAATGACCCAAAACGTGCAACTGAAGTCGGCATTGCAAAAGGCGATGTTAGTTATACTGTTTTTGTGAATCCATATACAGGAAAAGTATTAGGAGAACTGCAGAATGATAAACGTTTGATGGAGATAATTGTCAAACTACATGGGGAAGTAATGGTTGGCAAAATCGGAGACCATCTTGTTGAATTATCAGCATCTTGGGCAATTATATTGTTAGCAACTGGATTATATTTATATTTCCCTCGTAATAAGCAAACATTTCTTGATGTGATTCGTATTCGTTTAGGTAAAGGATCGCGTGTATTTTGGAGAGATCTACATGCAAGTACTGGTTTTTGGATGACCATTATATTATTAGTTCTAGTCTTATCAGGCTTACCTTGGGCTAGTTCATTCGGAGAGCGTTTAAATACTTTTGTTGCCAAAGCTGATTTATCTAATGCGCCTGAGCATTTATGGGATGGTAGTATACAATCAACTAAAGTGACAAAAGAAGTTGCAAAAACACCGTGGGCTGCTGAAAATATTCCAGTTCCAGAATCAGTATATAGTAATAAAGGGATGCTACCAATTGAAAATGTGATAAAAATTGCCGAAGAGACGAATATTCATCCTGGCTATACAATCAATATGCCAGAAGGAGATACAGGTGTATATTTAATTTCTTCATACGGCTTTGCAGCGGGTAGTGTAAAAAATTATGTAACGATGGATATAGATCAGTATAGCGGGAAAGTCTTACTTGACTATCGATGGAAGGATTATAGTCTTTTTGATAAAACGGTTGAAACAGGGATCGCATTACATGAGGGTCGATATTTTGGTGTGGCAAACTTAATCATTGATTTAATTGCTTGCTTATCATTAATCCTCATTGTTTTAAGTGGAATTACAATGTGGTGGAAACGTAGACCAAAAGGCAAAATAGGCATACCGAAAGCATCTGAAGGCAATAAATTTTATTTAGGTGTTTTACTCATTTCTGTCATTTGTGGACTTTTAATGCCTATGGTAGGTATATCAATCTTCTTAATTGGTTTAATTGAGTTTATTGTTAAATTAATAAAACGAAAAGTACGTCGACCAGGGTTTGAATAATCAGTCCATTTTAGTAATAGAATAATAGATTGCTAAGTTTTCGTAGTAACGTGTACTTAGCAATTTTTTGCGAATATGAAAATTTTGTTAACGAGAGGTGCAAAATGAGAATAGGTAAAAAATATATTATCTTTCCGTTATTGATTGTAACTATTTTGTCTGGATGTGGAAAATCTAAAGAAGCTGTTTCAAATAAATACTTAGATAGTATTAATGTTGCACTCTCTGATGAGCCAACTTCAAAAAACGCCGAACATACTTATCAAGTATCTTTAACAAATCCTAAAAATGAATTAGTGAATGTTGATTCAGTAGAAATTATACTGACAATGAAAAATATGAATCATAAAGCTGAAGGAAAACTGAAAAAGACCTCCAAGGGAGTTTACAAAGGCAAAATTAAATTACCAATGGATGGGTCTTGGAGTAAAACAATTGTCTTAAATAAAGGGGAACATTCTCGTAAAGTAAACGGGACATTCATAAAGTAAAAGATAAAAAAACATCTTGAAATAAGATGTTTTTTTGTTTTAAGAAAGCATTTATTATGCCTAAAGATTCAGTAGAGGAATTCATTAATTGGCAGAGAATGAATAAGGAATGAAATAAATGAATGAAAGATAGAATGAAAGAGATACTTGATATAATCCACTAGGAGGCAGAAGATGAAAAAGAGAGTATTCATTCCACTATCGATTCTAATTTTAATCGCCTTCTCTATCAAACTCATATTCTCTGACTATGAATTTGGTAAGTACGATTCTTTTGAAGAGGCGATTGAAAAAGGGATTCCTTATAAAAACAAGCATATTATCCATACCGAATTACACGATCATGTAACGGTTGTTTTTTATACAACTGTCCCAATTCTAGATGATACTGCCCCAACAAATTATGAAATAATATCAGTTGCATTCTTTGAAGGAAGTGATCGAAAAGGCTGGGAAAATATAGGCCACAATGGGTGGACGCATTATGATAATAAGAATATGACAGTTTATTACGAACATCTAATTGTATCAGATGATGAGGGGAACTTACTTCATGATTTCCATGTGGTTTTCGGCGAAATTCATAATAATGGAATAGAAAAAGTAGAAACAACAACAGTAGAAGATAAAGGGTTTAAACAGGCTAATATGATTAATGATCTAGGAAAACGATATTATTATCAGTTCGGAAATAATCATATTGTTAGAGGTCTTTCAAAAGATGGAAAAGTAATTGATCGACAAGGCGGATAAATGCCTTTGAAAAAACAGAAAAACCAATTTCATGGTTTTTCTGTTTTTTATTAATATTCTCTTTTATTCCCTTTTTTTACATGGTTCCAGTCGACTTCTACATTTTTTCTAATTTTCTGAAGTAGGCTAAAAACTATTTCAATCTCGTCTGAAGTAAGCCCAGATAATGCAACTTGATTAGAGTGGTCGCCTTCTCTTTTCAGAAATGGATAGATTTGTTCGCCTTTATTTGTTGGAAATAAACCTTTGTTCTTTTTATTCACGCCGTCATTTTTCTTTTCAATTAATCCTTGCTGTTCCAGTTTTTGAATGGCACGGGCTGCAGTTGTTCGATCTACTTTTATCATTTCGGCTAATTTTTCTTGAATGATTCCTGGATTTTCACATATTCTGACAAGATATAAATATTGCCCTTTAGTGAGTTCGAATTCTTTAAATTCAATATTACTAATAGAATCTAACGCTCTAGCGATCATTCCGATTTCACGAAGTATTTCCTTCATTGATAAAACTCCTTATTATTTTTGTTGTATTTGCAACAAAAATGGGATTATACTGTTTAGTAAAGATAGTTATATTATGACGCACACATTAAAATAAATCTAGAAAAGGAATGATGAAACATGAGTACAATAAGAATTACTGAAAATACTGATTTGAAAATGGCATTTGAAATAAGAAAAAGTGTATTTGTTGAGGAACAAGGTGTGCCTCTAGCAGATGAATTTGATCAATTTGATTCACTAGATGGATTGGCAGAGCATATTTTAGCTTATTATGATGACAAGCCGGTTGGAACAGGACGAATAAGATGGGTAGATGATTTAGGTAAATTGGAAAGAATTTGTATTTTAGAGTCTTATCGAAAATTTGGTTTGGGAAAAGTGATCATTAAAGCGTTAGAAGTAATTGCTGTAGAAAAAGGAATTACCAAAGTAAAATTGCATGGCCAAACACATGCTAAGGGGTTTTATGAAAAGCTAGGTTACCAAACTTCATCAGATGTGTTTATGGAAGACGGGATTCCTCATATTTTAATGACAAAAGAGTTAGCTAGATTTTAAGTATTATTTTTAGGAAGGTGAATATGAAAAGATATATATTATATGGTTTAGGAATCATCATTTTAACGTTAGGGGTAGCTTTAACGATATTATCAGATTTAGGTACTTCACCTTTTGATGCACTGTTAGTCGGATTATCTGAGACTGTTGGTTTTACGGTAGGGACTTGGGAAATCTTCATTGCACTAATTTTGATTTTTTGTAATTCTATTTTAAAAAGAAACAGACCAGAATATTTGGGTTTGGCTACAGCAATAATCACTGGCTTAAGTATTGATATCTGGCTATTTATACTGGAGCATTTCATACAGCCTGACATTTTTTTTAGTAAACTGATCTGCTTTGGAATAGGGCTAATTATCACTGGAATTGGTAGTGCGATTTATCTTCTCACAAATTTTGCACCGATTCCAGTAGATCAATTGATGTTAATTATGCGAGATTTATTAAAAGTGAATATCATGTTTTCAAAAACGATTATTTACGTTCTCTTTTTGGTGTTAGCATTTATTTTTAAAGGACCTATTGGTATTGGTACTGTATTAACAGTTTGTTTAGGCGGTCCAATTTTAAATATTTGTATGCCATCTATGGAGAGATATGTAAACAAAATACTGGAGAAAACATCTAATCATGTGGAAAAGAGTCATTCTATTTAAATAAAGACAGAAAGAACCCCTTCTTGTATTAGAGGGGGCTCTGTTATGTAAGCTTATATTTTAGAATAAAATTATAATTATTATTTCATTATTTTTCAGTACAATCTGAAATTGCTTTATACATTATATCTAGCATTTCCTCTAATTCAGATTTTGTTGATGCTAAAGGTGGCATAAAGACGATTACGTTTCCAAGCGGACGAGTTAACAGACCTAATTCCTTTGCTCTTTTGGTAACTCGAACACCAACTCGTTCATTCCAATGAAACGGCTCCTTAGTCTCTTTAGAGAGGACAAGCTCAATTCCAATCATGACTCCGCTTTGACGAATGTCCCCAACATGCTGTAAGTCATAAAATTTTCTTAATGACTCTTCAATAAAGGAACTTATTTCTTCAACATGGTTTATTAATTGATTTTTTTCAAATAAGTCTAAGTTAGCTAGTGCAACAGCACAACCAAGTGGATTTCCTGTATAACTATGACCGTGGAAAAAAGTTTTTTGTTCTTCATAGGTTCCTAGAAAAGCCTCATAAATAGTATTCGTCGTTAAAGTTGCAGAAACAGGAAGGTATCCTCCTGTTAATCCTTTTCCACAGGTTAAAATATCTGGAGAAATTCCTTCTTGTTCACATGCAAACATTTTCCCCGTTCGGCCAAAACCAGTTGCTACTTCATCAGCAATTAATAATACCTCATATTTTTTACATAATGCATCCAATCCTTTTAAATATCCAGGTGGCATCACAATGATTCCACTTGCACCTTGAACGATTGGCTCAATGATCAATGCAGCGATTGAATGGGCTTTTTCAATAAATAGGTTTTCAACTTCTTTTAAATAAGCTTTTGTTACAGCCTCACGCGATCCTTCATACTTTGAACGATAAAGATGAGGGTAGGAGAGTTTAATACTTGGAAATAGTAAATCACGATAGGCTTGATGAAATAAATCGATTGCGCCAACTGAAACGGCTCCAATTGTATCTCCATGATAAGCTTCCTTCATTGTAACGAATGTGTTTTTTTCACTTTTTCCGATATTTCTCCAATATTGATAGGCCATTTTAATAGCAATCTCAACAGCTGTTGCACCTGAATCTGAATAAAATACTTTTTCTAAACCAACAGGCGCAATATTAACTAGTCTTTCTGCTAAAAGAATAGCCGGAATATTTGCCATCCCTAATAGTGTTGAATGCGCTACCTTGTTCAATTGTTCAGTAATTGCTTCGTTTAATTCTTTAATATTATGTCCGTGAACATTTAACCAAATTGACGAAACCCCATCGTAATATTCATTACCCAATACATCAAATAATTTTCTATCTTTTCCATGAGAGATGATGAGCGGTTCATCGTTTATGTAATCTTGCATTTGAGTAAATGGGTGCCATAGATATTGTTTATTTTTCGAAGCCAGGTCTTGGTAAAGCTCTTTTTCCATAAGTTAACCTCCTAATGATATATGTTAACTAAAAGTTGTTATTAGGTTGACATATATTTTATTTGCATGTTAATTTAATTTTATTAGTTTGTCAATTTGAAAGATAAATAGGGAGGATGTTATGCAAAACAAAACTTTGTCATTAACCGTCATATCTTTATTTGCTTCATTAACATCAATTGGAGCATTTATAAAAATTCCTTTACCAGTCATTCCTTTCACGCTTCAAGTATTATTTGTATTTTTAGCTGGGTGTCTATTGGGAAGTAAACGAGGATTTATTAGTCAGTCGCTGTATGTTGGAATGGGATTAATTGGAATACCAGTTTTTGCTTCCGGGGGAGGTCCTGAATATATTTTAAAACCAACTTTTGGCTACTTAGTTGGATTTATTGTTGCTGCATATGTGATTGGATTGATCATTGAAAAAATAAAAGAGCCAAATCACAAACATTTTATGTTTGCAAATTTAGTCGGTTTACTGATTGTTTATGCCTTTGGTGTACTTTATGTTTATATCTCATTAAACACATGGTTGGACAGTCCGACTTCATTTAAAGCAGTTATAATGATGGGATTTGTTTATAGTGTTGGTCAGGATATTTGTTTAGCCTTCCTTGGCAGTATATTGGCGAAAAGATTATATGTATATTTCTCTAAAGTAAGAAGTAATGAAAAGAAGTTGGCAGCGTGATATGGGGAAAGGATATTTTATTACAGGTACAGATACGAATATTGGAAAAACATTCGTTACCTCACATTTAGTTGCAGCCATGAAGCAGATAAGGGTTGATGCGATTCCTTATAAACCAATTCAAAGCGGTGTTGTGAAAAAGAATAATAGATTAGTAGGGGAAGATGTTGCATTTTATAAGGAATTCCTAAATCTGAAAGAGGATGTTTCTTATTACAATACATATACACTTGAAACTCCTGTATCTCCACATTTGGCAAGTAAGCTAGAAAATGTGGATATTCATGAAGAGTTAATTTTTCAACGTTATAAAGAATTAGAAGAACAGCATGATATCATATTTGTGGAAGGCGCTGGTGGAGTAGCAGTTCCTTTAAAAGAAGACTTTGACACCATTGATTTAATGAAAGAATTAAAACTACCTGTCATCATTGTTACAACGTTAAAGCTAGGTACTTTAAATCATACATTACTAACAACTGAATACTTAAAAGCTCATCAAATTGACATAAAAGGGTTAATTATAAACAAAGTTCCATCCAGATTAAATGTAATGGAAAAAGATAATGTATTGATGATGAAAAAAATGACGGGTCTGGATGTAATTGGGTTAATACCTGAATACAACAAACCCGAGGATTTTACGAAAATGAGTAGTCATCAGATTCAAAATATGATTATGACTGAGAAATTGATATAAAGTGAGGGATATGATGAATTGGACTAAGTTGGCGCAGGAAGTAATTTTAGGTAAAGAAATCTCTGATGAAGAAGCATTGCAAATACTAACATGTGACGACGACGAGATGCTTCTACTGTTGCAAGGTGCTTTTACAATACGAAAACATTATTATGGGAAAAAAGTGAAATTAAATATGATCATTAATGCAAAAAGTGGCTATTGTCCAGAGGATTGTGGGTATTGTTCACAGTCGTCTATTTCTAGCGCTCCGATTGAAAAATATCCTTTTTTATCTAAAGAAGAAATTCTAGAAGGAGCGAAGCGTGCGTTCGAGCTAAAAGCTGGAACTTATTGCATTGTAGCAAGTGGAAGAGGGCCAACGAATCGTGATGTTCATACAGTTACCGAGGCTGTTAGAGAGATTAAGGAGATGTATGGATTAAAAGTGTGTGCTTGTTTAGGGATTATAAAAGATGAACAAGCAAGTGAATTAAAAGACGCTGGTGTAGATCGATATAATCATAATTTAAATACTTCCAAGGAACACCATGATTACATAACGACAACTCATACATATCAGGATCGAGTCGATACAGTTGAAAAAATTAAAAAGTCAGGTATTTCACCTTGCTCTGGTGCAATCATTGGTATGAAGGAATCGAAGGAGGATGTTGTTTCCTTAGCGAGATCATTGCGTGAATTAGATGCAGATTCAATTCCAGTAAACTTCCTACATGCGATTAAAGGAACTAAGCTAGAAGGTGTGAATGAGTTGAATCCTCGCTATTGTTTAAAAGTGTTAGCACTTTTTAGATTCATGAACCCAACGAAAGAAATAAGGATTTCAGGTGGTCGAGAAGTCAATCTTCGTAGTTTACAACCACTAGGTTTGTATGCGGCTAATAGTATTTTCATAGGTGATTATTTGACGACAGAAGGTCAGGAAACAAATAGTGACCATAAAATGTTAGAGGACCTAGGCTTTGAAATAGAATTGGTACAAAAACAAGAAGAGCTTTGTCTTTAAATTGAATAGAAGTTACATAGTAAAGCTGCTAAATTATATGCAGCTTTTTTTATTTCTCTAGATTGGTAGACAGTGATATTTAGAAATACAAAGAATATCTTCTTAACAGTACAAGTTGAAGAAAGGATGAAGTATATATTAAGCTTTAAGTCTTCTAGTTTATGTATGATACAATGATGAATAAATAAACTTTTTAAGGAAAGGTATATTTGATGATGAAAAAATTAAGTAAACTTTTAATCGGAATACTGTTAATCATTTTAATTTTATTTGGATTATATAAATTAATGAATTCAAGATCGTTTCAATTATTTGGTGGATTAACTGATTCTGTGGAAACAAATCAAAAGGTGGTCGCTTTAACATTCGATGATGGTCCTACTAAAAATGTTGATAAAATCTTACCACTGTTAGAACAGTACAATGTAAAAGCTACTTTTTTCTTAATTGGTAACGAAATTGAAAAAAATCCTGAAGAAGCTAAAAAAATAGTGAATGCTGGTCATCAAGTAGGAAACCATACATATTCACATGACCGAATGGTGTTAAAATCACCATCTTTTATAAAAGAAGAAGTTGAGAAGACAGATGATTTGATTAGAGAAATTGGATATAAAGGTGAAATAGATTTTAGACCGCCAAATGGTAAAAAAATGTTTGGATTACCATATTATTTAAACAAAGTACATAAAGAGACTATCACTTGGAATATTGAACCGGATACATACTATAGTTCTGCTACTGACAAAGTAAAATTTGTCAAAAAGAACATAAAACCAGGTTCAATCATTTTGCTCCATCCAATGTATGATCAAACCGGAAATGAATTGAAAGCAATAGAAAGCATCTTACAATTATTAACAAAAGAAGGATATCGGTTTGTGACTGTAGATGAACTTCAGAAAATAAATAAATAATGGTCTGTTAATAAACGAAAAAACCTTTGAATGTACAAAGGTTTTTCAATGTGTAGAAAATTATTAGAACGACCCTGTACTTGAAATATGTGATTTAAATTTCGGTCGAATCTTAATATTGGGATATTTTTTTCCATATCTAGTTTTTTTCATAATTTTGGTTCATGCTCTAATGATACGCCTAGAAATGGATCACCATCTTTCATTAAAAGAATGTGATGAAAGCAATATTTATAGAAAATAAAAAACAGAAGACCCATGTAAGGATTTTCTGTTTATATAAAATGTCATATTCATCATTATTGTTGTTGTTTTAAATTTACTTTTATTGGATCCAATTTGATAGAATCTGAGTTCAAACTTAATATGCCAAATGGAACGATTATTGAATAATTTTTGTAGTCAAATCCCTGAATATGTTCGATATGAAAGGTAGATTGGTAAGATAATTCTTTTTCATCTACAACACTAGCTTTTTTAGCATAAAGTATAGAATCTGCTTTCAAATTTTCATAAAGATCTTGGCCAGTTAGTCCATTTGTATCTTTCGTTTTGACTAGTTTAATCTGATCTACAAAGTTTTGTAAGATGTCTTTTCTTACATCTGATGTATTAATATTTTTAAGTGTGTAATCGAGAATTAAAAGTTGATTTTTTGTCTGTACTTTTTCAATATTCACGATAGATTCAAATCGCTTGCTTACTATTTTTTGGGGTAGGACACTTATGGACTGTATTGTATCATCTTCAAACTTGGAGAACTCAGGATAAATCATTAAATAGTTTGTATCCTTATCTATTTCACTTTTAAATGTAGCGCGCTGTTCATCTACTTGTTGTAAGTTAAGTTTTTTTCCATGATCATCATATACTCTCATTGTTAATGAGTCACCTTCATCAATTACTTTCGTTTGATAGTTAATGATTGTAGTTGCTTTGCCTTTGATGACAGACTGCATTTTAAAAAAATAATCACCATCTTGTGATGAACTTTTGGCATTCGAAGTAATCTCTTCAGCAAGTATTTGTTGGACAGGAACATGAAAACTCCAATTTCCTTTTTTTCCACCCATATATGTAAAAGTTAAAGGTACATTCATTTTTGAAGGTAAAGTTTTAAGCGGATATTCTAATGTCATTGCCCCAATGTATCCATCACCTTTTTTCATCAACGGCTCTCTTGAACCCTCCCACTGTTTTTGTTCAACTCCATCAAATAGTTTGAGTGAATAATCGGCTTCAGGTCCAGTACTACCAGATAGATTTTTTGATAGACCTTTTCCGTCAGCTTTAAAGGTAATGCCAATATTATTTCCATCATAATAAGCGCTGGTAACCGTTACATCGATACCATTATCAGTTGCCTTTTCCTTAAGTTTACCAACTAGTCCGTTGGATTCTAGTTTTTTTCCTATGTCAGAATGAAAATTCTCATAGATTGAACCTATGATTGGAACGCTTGCTAAAACGGCTGTGATTGGTTGAAAAACGAACCCAGACGCAAATAAAAGGGAAGCAGCCATAGTTGCTATATATGCCACTTTCTTTGGTTTGAATTTTTTCTTTGTTTTTTTAATCTCTTCCTTACCTAAAACAATCCCTCTATGTATCGCAGCAAATACTTCCTCTTTTGGAACTTCTATATCAGCTAATTGTTCATTAAACCATTCTTTGTTCATAATTCTTAGCCCCCTCTATCACTTTTTTTAATTCAACTTTGGCACGCCTAAGATAGGTTTTTATCGTACCTTCAGGTTTCTCCATCGCTTCAGCTATACTCTTAATCGATAAATCATGGTAATAAAAAAGAATAATGGCCGTTTGATAGGAATTGTCTAAAGTGGAAAGGGCATATGGTAAATCGACTTCCATTTCTATATTTTGATGATTTGTTTCTAAAATTTTATGAATGAGTGCATCGCCAGATAATACAGTCTTATTTTTCTTATTTAAAAACTGGTATGAAGTATGAATCAAAATTCTTATTAACCAAGTACTAAAATATTCAGGACTATTTAATTGATTAATAGAAACAAATGCTTTATATACCGTTTCTTGAATAACATCCAATGCATCTTCTTTATTGCGGACATACAAGATTGCGGTTTTATATAACTTATCGCTTTCTGCTTTAATAATTGACTCGAAAGCTTCTTCATCTCCGTTAATAGCGTCAAGTATAAGGTTAATATCAATCACAATTTAACCCCCTTTCATATATTAGAGTATTTAAAGAGGGGAAAAGTTTCAAAAAGTTAAAAAATTTATTAAAAAAGGTAATATGTACTATGTCTTAATAAAATGGAAAGTAGTACGATTTTATACGATGGAAGGTCGCAGACTCCAAGAATTATGCTAAAATAAAGTAACTTGGTCAAAAACTTAAAATACAGCTTATAGAAAAGGTAGGAGTTTAGATTTTATCAAGCTTATATTGTTAATTATTTTTTAGTCCTAATCTTATAGTAAAAAAATTGAATATGAATCCGGTTCATCAAGGGAACTAGTTAAAATTTATACGGAGGAAATTTAGATGGAGCATTTAGAACATGGATATAATTGGAGATACTACGCCGCAATCATCGTTTTTTTAATTGCTTACGCATTTATCATAAGTGAAAAGATTAATCGAGCGCTAATTGCACTATTGGGTGCGGGAATTATGGTGGCAATCGGTGTAGTTGATTTACATTTTGCATTAACAAAACATATTGAATGGGAAACAATTACGCTATTAATTGGGATGATGATCATAGTATACATAACAAGTACATCGGGATTTTTTGAATTTATTGCTATTAAAGCTGCAAAAATTTCAAAAGGACAACCCATAAGAATTTTGGTCACATTATCATTATTAACAGCATTAGCTTCAGCATTTTTAGATAATGTAACTACTATTTTATTAATAGTTCCGATAACCTTATCAATCACTAAAATTTTAAAAGTGGATCCAATCCCTTTTTTAATGTTAGAGGTTATTTATTCCAATATCGGAGGAACAGCAACTTTAATTGGAGATCCACCGAATATAATGATTGGATCTGCCAATAAGCATTTAACATTCAATGAATTTTTATTTAATTTAGCCCCTGTAATTGCAATCATTGTAGCTGTCATAACAGTTATTATTTATTTTATTTATCGAAAAAGATTAGTAACAACACCGACTGAAATTCAGAAACTAATGTCAATTAATGAAGTGGATTATATAAAAAATCGTTTACTAATGTATAAATCCCTTATTGTTCTCGGATTTACACTATTAGGATTTGTTTTACATTCGGTTTTACACTTAGATGCTGCACTTGTTGCTATGTTCGGGGCAACCATATTAATGGTGATTGGTGTAAACGAACATGATTTAGAAAAAGTATTTGCCAGTGTAGAGTGGGTAACAATCTTTTTCTTTGCTGGGCTTTTTGTTTTAGTAGGTGGATTAATTGATATTGGATTAATCGGCTCGTTAGCAAAAAAAGTTTTGGAATTAACGAATGGTGAAATGAATGTAGCTGCTCCGTTAATATTATGGGTTTCAGGAATAGCATCTGCTACGATTGATAATATTCCTTTTGTTGCAACAATGATTCCGTTAATTCAGGACTTGGCTGTTGGAATGGGATATTCACCTGACTCATCTCAGGTTGAAGTATTATGGTGGTCACTTGCTTTAGGAGCTTGTCTTGGTGGGAATGGCACTTTAATTGGTGCTTCTGCCAATGTAGTTGCAGCGGGTATTGCTACACGTGAAGGATATAAATTTGGATACTGGGATTTTTTGAAAATCGGTTTACCAATTACAATTTTATCTCTAGTGATTTCACATATTTATATATTCCTTCGATATTTGTAATAGAAAGATGATAGGCTTTAGCTTGTCATCTTTTTACTTTGTTTGGAAAATAAGAGTGTTGAATTCCACTCCAGGTGCTCGCTTTCCATGGGGCGAGAGCTGAGCCTCCTCGCCGCATTCGCGTCTGCGGGGTCTCATCTTTCCCGCATCTCCCATAGGAGTCGAGCACCTTCCGTTCCATTCGAAAAAAGTTGGCATGCTAAAACAAAGACATCCTGACCTATGCATGACACACATCCCGTGTGCCTCCTGAAGGGTCTCAGGTTTCCGCTTCTCCCATAGGAGTCGAGTTCTTAGAGTGGAATTCAACACGCTTCTTTTATCTGATCCCTTATTGGAATATTATTTTAAGATGTTGAATGTTTACAAATTTACATTGCATGTACTTCAAATAAAGAAGTAGTGCTTTTTTTATATAGAAATTAGGATTTATCTAGTTCTAGTATCATATATTTAGAAAAACGATGAATTCAAAGTATTGATGAAGGGAGTGACAGAATATTATTAAAGATGATTTATCTAATCTAAATTTCGTGATAAATGCAGGGGATATCCCATCCATTCAAGCTGGAACACTTTCTAAACGTCCAGTGAATCCGGAAAACGGTAGTCTATTTTTAGATACTAGAAATCGAGTTTTTTATCGATTTAATGGAATTCGTTGGGAATTATTAATTACAAATGTAAATCTTGGAACATACGGATATTCGGCTCCTCCAATCCCACTCCAAACATCAAATTTTTTATTTTTTACATATTCGGATGGTGTAAGGTCAGTATACACAAGTAAAGATGGCTTAGAAGATTACGGTATCACAGACATCATGTCACCGAATGAGGTTTCATATATTAATTTATTTATTAATGGGGTTTTGCAACCTACTGTAAACTATAAAGTTGAAAAAGGTAAGCTAACATTATTGACAGAAGATCTACCAATGAAAGGAGTCGTCATCATTCTTCAATTTATTTCAATTTATCAATTATAATGTGCAAAGTTATAAAAGTTCCTTTGGGGAACTTTTTTTGATGCGTTTGTTTATGTTGAAACTGTAATATCTGAAGTTGGTGCAAAGCTAACAATCTCTAATACAATCGGCGTGCCTGTCAATATGCTTCCGCCAACTGGAACTGCGATTTCTAGAGAACCAACACCTGTTGCTCCGGGTGTATATGTTGAGATGCCATTCATTTGTAAAACACCGTTAATAAATACATTAAAGTAACTATTATTTGTAGGAAGTGTAGGAAGGGAAGTAACAGCTGCACCAGTATCATCTAAGAAACTTGCAGCGTCTATATCTAAAGTAGCACCACCTGCTGTAGTTGAAGTAGTGATATAAAAAAATCTGGAAGAAGTTGGGTCAGTTTCAATTGTATTAGTAGCATCAACAAGAATTTTCATTAGTTGAAGTGCCATAGGATGTCTCCTTTCTTTGTAATAATTTTACTCTGAATTATAATATTATGAACAATTCATGAATTATGATTGGGGGACAAACTATATAGTAAAAATCTTTTTTTAGTAATAAAAATTGGCAGTATTGAAGGGGGAAAGGAGAAGAAGAAGAAAGCTTACCTTTTAGGACCGTCAAAGACGGTCATTTTTTATTGTTTTTTTACTTCATTTAGTGCTTCTGTATTTGATTTACTAGGAGCAAAATAGCCTTCAGAATTTACCGCAGCAGGTTCTGGTTGACCATTATTTTGCTTTTTCTTTTTTACATGAGCATGTGGATTTTGATTGTGACCCATTTTTATCACCTCCAAAAATAGTATGCGCTATATTTCATATATATTTCCGAACAATATCTTAACAATAAGTGGAAGGAATAAGCAGAATAATTGTAGGTGTTTTTTTAGAAACTAAAAGGACAAATAATTTTGAAAAAAGAATCAAAAAAAGCTGAGTGGAATGGAAAATCCTAATCCTCAAAAAGGAACTCTATGAGTTCCCCTAATTACGATCTACTAATCTAAATGTCGATATTCGGTTGGTGAACAATTTTTAATTTGTCTAAAAATTTTATAGAAGTTTGAGGGACTTTGAAATCCTACCTGGTAGCAAATTTCTAAATTCGTTTGGTCCGTGTTTTTTAAAAGATAAACTGCTTTATCGACTCTAATTTTTTCTAAATACGTACGAGGAGTTTCTGAAGTTTCTTGTTTGAAAAGCCTTTCGAGATAAAAAGGACTAACGCCCACATGATCTGCAATATCTTGTAACACTAGCTTATTTTGATAATGATTTAATAAGAAGGTAATCACATTTCTAATTAGGATGACTTTGGGTGAGTGATTTATTTCTGGCTGACATCTTTTACAAGCTCGATAACCTGCTTTTTCAACTACATTTATGTCATAAAAAAACGTTACATTTATTTTTTTAGGTTTCCTAGATCTACATGAAGGACGACAATATATTTTCGTTGTTTTAACTGCAGTAAAAAATAAGCCATCATATTTGCGATCACATGTAATAATTTTCTCCCACATTTCTTCAAATGAAAGATTAATATTAGTCATCTATCAATTTCACCCTTTCCTTCTTAAACTTCATATAAAACCGATGTATCTTTATCTTCCATTAATTGTACGACAGTCTTTTCCATATATGAGATTATCTGATCTGACAAAGCGTTACCGAAACTAAATCGTTTCACACCAAGTTCTTTAAGCTTATTACAATTTGTTAATCCAGGTAAAGATAATATGTTAAGTGGTGCATCTATAAGTAAGACGATTTCTTTTATCTCTTCTTCATTTTTTAACCCAGGGACAAAAACTCCGCTTGCACCACTTTCAACATATGCCTTTGCGCGATCCAGTGTATCAATCAGTGGGTGTTCAATTTGGAAATAAGTATCAATTCTAGCGTTAATATAAAAGTCTTTAAAACCATTGCGGTCTAAAGCAGTTCTAATCTCAGATAAAAGTTTACTATGTTGTGGTATGCTCTTTAGCCCTTTATGACTTTTAAATGAATCTTCAATATTAATCCCTGCAACACCAACATCTGCAGTTCGTAACACATTGTAAACAATTGTTTTATTATCTTCACTATAGCCTGCTTCAATATCTGCTGAGACAGGAATGTTTACATTCTCCGCAATCGATTGGATGATCCGTAAATGTCGATCAAAATCAATTAATTCTCCGTCTGCAAGTCCGATTGAATTAGCAATCCCCCAACTAGTTGTACCGATTGCCTTAAATCCAGCTTTTTCAAGTGTTAATGCTGACAGTAAATCCCAGGCATTACCTAAAAATAATAAATCATCTGATGTATGAAGCTCATTAAAAATTTGTAATTTATTCATGTTACTTCCTCCTAATATAAGTTATTTCCCATTTTATCAATGAAGGTACTCTCAATTCGTCCTCATTCTTGCTCTTATAGTCAAAACTAACGTGATTTTATTAATAAGAAAGAATTAATTCTTGTTAGATGAGAAATTAACAAAGGGACAATAACTTAAGATAAAGAATAGTAAAAAGGAAAACCAAATTATGGTTTTCCTTTGATCCTAAATATAGAAAGTATAGATAAGTAAAAGGAGTTAATAGGATGCCTTTCATAGAACATCACCAATACATTAAAGCACCAATCGATGTATGTTTTAACCTTGCAAGAAATGTAAATATTCATACGCTGACTGCTTCAAAAACAAGGGAGAAAGTTGTTGGTGGTGTAATGGAAGGACATCTAGAGCTTGGTGATACTGTCACTTGGGAAGCTACTCATTTTGGTATTAAGCAAAGATTAACCGCACAAGTCACATTAATGGATAGACCACATTATTTTCAAGATGTAATGGTAAAAGGAGCGTTCCATTCGTTCACTCATATTCATGAGTTCAGAGAAGTTAAAGGTGGTACTTTAATGATTGATCACTTTGAATATAAATCTCCTCTCGGCTACATTGGTGTATTAGCTGATTTACTGTTTTTACAGAAATATATGGAATCGTTTATTGCCAATCGAGCAAATGAACTGAAAAATATTGCTGAGACAATGGTATGAATCTATATTTAAATTTCTTTAGATGATGTGGAGGATGAAATTGGATTATGTTTAATAAGGAGAAAAAATATTGTTTGTATAAATTTGTCGAAGGGTTTTATCTTGAAAGTTACGCTTACGTAAACTTTATAATTAAAATATGAACCAGAAAGGGGAGGGGGTTATGGAATTTTATACAATTCGTGAACTGACAAAAGAGTTTGGACTGACTCCTAGAACGCTACGGTACTATGAAGAAATTGGATTAATCCACCCTACATATTCTGAAAGTGGAAGAAGAAAATACTGCCAAAAAGATCGGACTCGTCTTTACTTAATTCAAAGAGGGAAACATTTAGGCTTTAATTTGCAGGAAATAAAAGAAATGATTAATTTATTCACAATTGATCGTTCAGGTGAAAAGCAATTGAAAAAGTCGATAGAATACGGCAACCAGAAGATTGAAGAACTTGAACAAAAAATAAATGAACTTACATTATTAAAAAAAGAGATTGAGAAAATGAAAAATATGCTTGTACTAAAATTATCTGAGATAGAGGTGTAAGATGAATTTATCTAGTCTGTTACAGGTGAATAGTCGAAAGTATAAAGATAAAAGTTGATGAAGATGGTTTCTATTGGATCGTTGATCGTAAAAAAGATGTCATCATTTCAGGTGGGGTGAAATTTATCCAAGTGAAGTGGAGGAATTGCTGTTAAACATACCGATGATAAGGGAATTTGCAGTAGTTGGAATTCATCATGATACGTGGGGAGAAACTGTGAAAGCATTCCTAGTTGTTGATGATCAAACGACTGATTTTGAAGAATTATGTAAACGTTTTCTCGATGGTAAATTAGCAAGTTATAAGATTCCTAGATTGTATGAAGTGGTAAATGAGCTTCCTAGAAATGCAACTGGAAAAATAGTAAAAACATTATTAAAAACACGTTAGGTGGGTATAAAAATGAAGAAAATGAACTTTTATGAAGAAGACCACCATTTACATGAGTTATTAAAAAAACATTTAGATAAAGACTTTTTCAACTGGGCAAATAAAGAACTATTAGAATTCGGAAGTCTATGTGCAAATGAATTTGATAAACGTGCGACTCACACAGACCGCGAAGGGCAGCCTCGATTGATTAAGTATGATGCATTTGGTAATGATATTTCTCATGTGTGGGTAAATGAAGGTTATCAACAGACGGTTAAAGATACTTACTTTAAAGGAATTGTTGGTTATCTTCACAAACCGATACCTGAATTAGGGATAAAAGGAAATTATTTATATTCATATGCACAAGGATACTTATTATCTCAAACTGAAGCGGGTTTCTATTGTCCTGTAACATTATCAATGGCTGCAGCATTTTTAGTAGAACGATATGCAGATGAAGCTTTGAAGGAAAAGTATTTACCACATTTACTGTCAACAGGTGAGACAGAATTATACGAAGGAGCAACTTTTTTAACCGAGCGACAAGGTGGTTCTGATGTAGGGGCAAACGTTGTAAAGGCGATTAAAGAAGGCGAACATTACCGAATTTATGGAGAAAAATATTTTGCTAGTAATGCAGGTCAATGCGGGATAACAACTATCCTTGCAAGAATTGAAGGTGCGCCTGCTGGAAGTAAAGGCTTAAGTTTATTTTTAGTACCATGGAAAAATGAAGATGGTACAAATAACGGGTTAACCATTCGTCGCTTAAAAGATAAATTAGGAGTGAGAGCAGTTCCTTCTGGTGAGGTAGAATTTGATGGTGCAAAAGCATTTTTAATTGGAGATGCTAGTAGAGGCTTCTATTATATGATGGAGGCGTTGAATTTATCTAGAATCTGTAATACTGTAGCATCAGTTGGCATCATGAGAAGAGCTTATACTGAAGCTAAACAATATGCAGAAAATAGACCGGCGTTTGGACAGTTGTTAACAAATTATTCGATGATTCAAGAAACCTTATCGAAGCTTGCTTCAATCCAAGAAGTACAAACAAGCGCAGTTTTTGATTTGATCGCATTATACGATCGTGTAATTGGCAAAGAAAATGGAACAAGTGAAGAACAAGCACTAGTCCGATTGCTTATTGCCATTTTAAAAATGCGTACAGCAGAAGAAGCAATTCACTTTTCTCATGAAGCAATTGAAATGCACGGAGGAAATGGATATATTGAAGACTTCGTTACACCACGTTTATTAAGAGACGCTCAAGTATTGACCGTTTGGGAAGGCTCTGCCAATATTTTAGGCTTAGAGGTTCTTCGATTGCTAAAGAAAAACGTTTTTCCAACCTTTATATCATTTATTGAAACAAAATTAGAAGATTCACCAGAATCTTTAGCGGATGAAAAAGAATTGGTTATTCAGAAACTAACCGACTTAAAAGAGGTAGTAAATTATGCTTTAACAGTAGATTTGAATATGCAAACATTTTATGCGAAAAAAATTGCGAACAAAATGGCTGATCTATTAGAATCAACGATCGCAATTGAGGATGCCAGTAGAAATAATCGAAAAGTGTGTATTGCAAAGGTAATTGTTCAAGAACGATATCAAAGTGATGAATTGAATAAAGAGCCGTATACTATAAAATATTATAATGATATTGTTCATAACAAAATGAGTATTAAAAAATAAGATATAATTTACAAAAACAGGAAACCAAAATAAGTGGTTTCCTGTTTTTTGTTTCCATATCCATTTCATAGAAAAGACCTTGTAAAAGACTTGTAATATGAATGTAGTCTAATTGGCATGGCAACGTTACATTCCTAAGTTAACATGTATAAGTATATGTCAAGACTTAGGGAGAAGAAGATGAAACGAGTTGTTAAAAAGTTTGCACTAGTAGCAATAGCAAGTAGTTTGTCATTTGCTTTACTGCCTAATGGTGTATTTGCTTCAAGTAATAAAAGTACAGAGATAAATCGAATTCAAGATAAACGGATAAAAGTTCAAGAACAAGCTCAAAGAGCAAAAAATGAAATAGAACAATTAAGGAATAAACAAGAAGTTTTAGTAAACTCTTTAGATTCTATCAATACTTCTATTGAAAACGCTAGAGAAGTAATGAGGGAAAAAGAAATAGAATTAGTTAAAGGTAAAAAAGAAATAGCGATCATGCAAGATGAAATCATGAATCTTCAAAACCGTTTAGATCAACGTCAAGTCATTATAGACGATCGATTGAGAACACTTCAAAAATCTGGAGGAAATAAGAAGTACTTAGATATCTTATTTGGTGCGTCTAATATTGGAGAGTTATTTCAAAGCATCAATGCGATTGCAAAATTTATGGATTCAGATCAAGATATTTTAGTCGACCAACAAAATGATTTGAATAAAGTTGAACAAAAAGAAAAAGATTTATATATTTCTCAAACTAAATTAGAGAACGATAAAGAAACGCTTCAAAATCTAAATCGTACACTTGTGAATCAAGAAATTCAAATGAAGGCTATACTTGAAAAATTGAAATCTGAAATAGATGAAAAAGAACATGATGTACTAAGTTTAGAGGAACAGGAAGATTTACTAGCAGATCAAGAAAAAGCAATAAAATCTGCCTCAAAAAATGCTCATTCAAATGGTGAATTTATGCGACCAGCAGATGGTTATGTATCGTCAGGATTCGGTTACCGATCTTTCGATAATGAAGAGCATTGGGGAGTCGATATTGTCAAAAAAGGCAATGTACCTATTTTATCAGTTGCAGACGGTGTCGTGATACGTGCATACAAATCATCTAGTTATGGTAATGTTGTATTTATTACACACAATATTAATGGGAAAGTATTTACATCTGTATATGCTCACATGAGTAGTTTTAAGGTGTCATCTGGCCAAAATATTTCAAAAGGCGAAGCAATTGGAACAATGGGGAATACAGGAAAATCATTTGGTCAGCATCTACACTTTGAATTACATGAAGGACAATGGAATCAGGCTAAATCGAATGCTGTTGATCCAGCAAAATATATTCATTTTTAAACCATCATATGAAAAAGGCATCCAATTTGGATGCCTTTTATTGTATAAACAAACTATGAAAATGTAGAGATTTAAGCTGAAAACGATGGGTGTCTTTCATTTATTGAGAGTGTGAATTATGAGTATCGTTTAGGATAAAATTACTTTCAACATGAGAAAAGGAATAATAAACAGTGAAAATAATCAGCAGGCTAGAAATGAAAATCGCTGGAAAGAATGATGATAAAAGCTTTGGAAATTGATCGCTTAAGAACATGATTGAACAAAAAATAGAAGTACTAGTGACAAGCAATAAACAAATTAATAATAGTGTTTTTGCTTCGGTTATTGTAAGCATTGAGACCATCATACTCCCCATCATCCCCGACATCATTCCTGTAAATATTCCTTCTAACAATGCAAGGAAGTTAAGCCGCAGTCCAATACATAAACCAATTAATGCTGAAAGTCCCATTGAAAATAAAAGTGAATAAAAAAATTGTTGAGGCATCGTAAGTGTGACTAATACTCCTACTGATAACCCGATTGTCATACTAATCATCATCATATACATCATTTGATTCATTCGATCATCCTTAGCTGGACGATGATAAATTGATAGAAAGGATATGAGAACTGATACGCTAATACAGATCCAACCCGTTAACATATATAATACCCCCTAATTAGTCGCTTTGTACCATCATATGGACAACTAAAAAAAAATAGAATAAAAAATTGACACCTATACCCCCTATGAGTATATAATGTGAGTGAGGTGATAAAATGGAAAATTGTCATGACGATTCTATGGTACCTAGAAGTGAAGAGGAAATTGAAAATTTAATGAAACGTCTTCGCAGAATCGAAGGTCAAGTACGTGGTATTCAGAAAATGGTAGAGGAAGACCGTTATTGTATAGATATACTAACTCAAATTATGGCGATCGAAGCTGCTATGAAAAAAGTAAGCTTTTCATTAATTGAAAGACATGCAAATCATTGTATGGTAAAAGCCGTGAAAGAAAACAATGGAGAAGCATCTGTCAATGAGTTAATGGAGGTTATTAAACGCTACGTAAAATAAAGGGGTTTGGTAAATATGAGCGAGGCTAGGCAGTTAACTGTCGGTATTGAAGGAATGACGTGTGCTGCATGTGCAACCAGAATCGAAAAAAGCTTGAACCGAATGGATGGCGTAGAAGCAAACGTTAATCTTGCTTTAGAAAAAGCCACTATTATATACGATAAGAAATATCAAACAACGGATATAATAGATAAAATTCACAATATCGGTTACGAGGTTGAACTTGAACATGCAACACTTGATATTGAAGGTATGACATGTGCAGCATGTTCTGCACGAATTGAAAAGGTAATCGGAAAAATGGAAGGTATTACAAAAATTAACGTAAACTTAGCGATGAATACTGCGACCATTGACTATTTACCTGAAGTTCGTTCACTTCAATCGGTTATAGATAAGATACACCACATTGGATATAGCGCAACTGTAAAAAACGAGGATATAAAAAAAGGAGATCATTCAACGAGAAAAAAATTTCTTCAATTAATGATTTCAATTATTCTTTCACTACCTTTATTGTATTCAATGGTTACGCATTTACCTATTGCAACTAATATTTGGATGCCACATTTACTAATGAATCCTTGGTTTCAATTGATTCTCGCAACACCAGTTCAGTTTATCATTGGCTGGCATTTCTATGAAGGTGCATACCGTGCTTTACGGAATAAAAGTGCGAATATGGATGTGCTTGTTGTACTTGGTACTTCTGCTGCTTATTTTTATAGTTTAGTGGAAACACTTAAGACAGTAACAGATCCTTTGTATATGCCGCATCTTTATTTTGAAACGAGTGCAGTTCTTATCACATTGGTATTGCTTGGTAAATATTTTGAGCATATTGCGAAGGGGAGAACGACTGAGGCAATTTCGAAATTATTGGAGCTACAAGCTAAGGAAGCAACGATCTTAAAAGATGGAGAAGAAATAAAAGTATCATTTGAAGATGTAAAAGTTGGAGATCACCTTCTTGTGAAACCAGGTGAAAAGATACCCGTAGATGGTATGATTCTTTCCGGAATATCTACGGTAGATGAATCGATGATTACAGGGGAATCCTTGCCAGTTGATAAAAAGAAGGGCGATAAAGTAGTAGGTGCAACTGTAAACGGAAATGGTTTCTTGACGATACAAGCGGAGAAAGTGGGGAAAGATACTGCTTTAGCAAATATCGTGAAAATCGTTGAAGAGGCTCAAGGTTCAAAAGCACCCATTCAACGACTAGCAGACCAAATTTCAAATATATTTGTTCCTATTGTTATTATCATTGCGACTGTAACGTTTCTGATTTGGTTTTTCTTGATTGATCCTCAAAATTTACCGAAAGCGATCGAAGCTGCAATTGCAGTTTTAGTGATAGCTTGCCCCTGTGCTCTTGGTTTAGCAACACCTACTTCTATTATGGTAGGAAGTGGAAAAGGTGCAGAACACGGTATTTTATACAAAGGTGGAGAATATTTAGAAACCACTCAAAAAATCAACGCAATCATTCTTGATAAAACTGGTACGGTTACAAAAGGGAAACCAGAAGTAACCGACCTGATTAGTCTTCATCAACGTGGTGATTTCTTGAGTCTAGTAGCAAGTGTGGAAAAAATGTCAGAACATCCATTAGCACAAGCTATAGTTGATTATGCTAAGCAACAAGATTTGACGTTAAAAGAAGTGAAGGAATTCGTTGCAATTCCAGGGTACGGTGTAGAGGCAATGATAGAAGAATCTACAATTGCGATTGGTACACGAAAATTAATGCAAGAAAAGAATATAAATACGTCTTCCATTGAGGAACAACTAATACAATTCGAAGCTTCGGGTAAGACTGGCATGATTGTTGCAATTAACGGTGAGCTTGAAGGAATTGTTGCAGTTGCAGATACTATAAAGGATTCTTCTAATGAAGCTATTCAGTCATTAAAGAACTTAAACATTGAAGTGTATATGGTAACCGGAGATAACGCGCGAACTGCAAAAGCAATTGCTGATGTTGTTGGGATAGAGAATGTTTACGCGGAAGTATTACCAGAAAAGAAAGCAGAAATAGTAGAGACACTTCAAAAACAAGGTAAAGTCGTAGCAATGGTAGGGGATGGAATTAATGATGCACCAGCACTTGCGAAAGCTGATATTGGAATGGCAATTGGAACTGGAGCAGATGTTGCAATTGAAACAGCTGATGTCACACTAGTTGGCGGCGATCTAACTCATATTCCTAGGGCAATTTCACTTAGTAAGAAAACAATGCTTAATATACGACAAAACTTATTCTGGGCACTATTTTATAATAGCTTGGGCATACCAATTGCAGCCATGGGATTATTACAGCCATGGGTTGCTGGTGCCGCAATGGCATTTAGCTCAGTATCAGTTGTCATAAATGCACTGCGATTAAAAAGGGTAAAAATTTAAGGAGGAAATATCAAAATGGAAACAATTTTAAAAGTAAATGGAATGACTTGTGGACACTGTAAAGCAGCGGTTACAAAAGCTGTAGAAAGTGTATCAGATACTAACAATATCGTTGTTAGTTTAGAAAATAAAGAAGTATCATTCAAACATATTGAATCAGATACTGTAGAAAAAGTGAAAGAAGCAATTGAAGATCAAGGTTACGATATCTTATAAAATACAAAGGCTGACTAAGGTTCGCTTTTTGTTTGGATATAAATACAAGAGAATAATGTTGATAGAGAATATACTTATGGGGAGAGTATTGCAATGAAAAAATTAATGTTAATACTTAGCTCAATCGTTTTGATCGGATTAAGCGGATGCGGAACCAATGGTCAGCATACGGAATCGAATCATCATGGAATGAATCATGGAAAGGAAGAAAAAGAAAAGCAGACCAAAGTAAGTTTTACATTCAATCAAGATCCAAAAAGTGGAGAGAATTCAGAACTAGCCATTAACGTTAAGGATTCAGAAGGTAAGACAATCAAGGATTTTGAAGTTGAACATGAAAAGTTAATGCATTTAATCGTTGTAAGTAATGATCTATTTTATTTTGATCATATCCATCCAGAATATAAAGGAGATGGATTATTTACAATTACACCAAACTTTCCATCTGGTGGAAAATATACTTTATTTGCAGACTTTGTCCCTAAAGGGTCGGCTAAAACTGTAAAAACAAAATCGATTCAAGTATTAGGGAATGAACGAAAACCGATAGCTCTAAAAGAAGACCAGAAGCAAACAAAAGTAGTCGCAGGCAAGGAAGTCACGTTTAAAACAGATGAGTTAACGACAAATAAAGATATCACTTTATCCTTTACGATAAAGGATGAAAAATCAAAAAAACCAATTAGTGATTTACAACCGTACTTGGGTGCAATTGGGCACGTAGTTGCAATTAGTGAAGATACAAAAAATTTCCTACACGTTCATCCTATGAATGAAGATGCAACAGGACCAGAAGCAAGATTTATGACAAGTTTTCCAAAAAGCGGCATGTATAAAATATGGGGACAATTTCAACAAAACGGACAAAAGTTTACAGTCGATTTTACTGTAAGAGTAAAATGATTTTTAAAAGAAGTTGAGTCATCAACTTCTTTTTTATTTTGATAACCAAGAGAAATTGTTTAATATGATTGACTGGAGATTAATGGTAGTATTTTACTGATATATTTCAAAATAATATTATTGCGAAAGGTAATCTGTTAATGTAAGCTAAAAGAAAATGTTGTAGAAATTTGAACGATTTTGGAAATACCTATCGAAATATTTGCAGATATTAAATTTTTAGATGAGGTAGATTCTCTTTATTAAATTTATAATATAACAAACCACATGTCTAAATACGTAACACTACTTCTTAGAAAACTACACAAGTCTAAAAGAAAAGTTGGACAGTTCCTCCTTTTGATTGATGAAATCGTAAGATAAACCAAAAATAGTGGTTCCTACCTTTTTAAAGACGAGCATCCCACAGATTATGATAAAAACTTTTCTAGTTTGATATTTTGAGAGATAAATTGAGTAAGAAATGACGATAAAATAAATAGTTGGATCATCAATTTAGTTCAATATTTATCGTAAAAAATTAAATAAACTTAAAATTAGTGGTCAGGTATCACATCAAGTGTAAGGAGGTACCAATGAGGGTATTGATTACTGGAGGTTACGGGTTTATCGGGTCCTTCGTTGCAGAAAAGTTTTATCGTGAAGGCCACGAAGTACATATACTTGATAATCTTTCTACGGGTATTAAGAGCAATATTCAATTTCGTCACCAATCATATTTACTTCACGTTGAAGATGAGCAGTGTGAACAGATTTTTCGAACAAATAGATTTGATATAGTTATCCATTTAGCGGCGCAGGTAGATGTTCATCAATCAGTTGATAACCCTGCGTATGATTCAAAAATTAATTTATTGGGTCTAATTAACATTTTACAACTATCAAAAAAGTATGGCGTTTCAAAATTTGTTTTTTCTTCTTCGGCAGCAGTTTATGGAAATAATACTGAAGAAATTCCACTGAATGAGGAATCAACATGTATGCCCGTTTCACCATATGGTATTAACAAACTACTTGGAGAGTACTATTGTCAAAAATGGACTGAACTGTATCAGTTAGACACAATATGTTTCCGGTTCTCGAATGTATATGGACCTAAGCAAGGTGTTAAAGGTGAAGGTGGAGTCGTTTCTATATTTACGAATCAAACTTTAAATAATGAATCATTAACAATTTATGGTGATGGTACACAAACAAGAGATTTTATTTATGTAGAGGATGTGGCAGAAGCTATATTTCGTGCGGTCTTAAGTGATGTTTCTGGCGTAATGAATCTTTCTACCAACACAGAAACAAGTGTTAATCAATTAGTTGAGCAATTTGAAAAGTATGCCACTGTGAACAATATTGTTTATGCTGATGCAAAAAATGGAGATATTCAATTTTCTAGATTAGACAATCAAATCGTAAAAAAAGAAGTAGATTGGATACCTAAATACACATTAGATGAAGGGTTGAAAAATACTTTTAAATGGTTTCAAACTCAGAAAAAACTTCAGGTACAAGAAGAAAAAACTACAAAAATAAAGAAAAAATTAACACCAAATCTATTGAATCAAACGGATATGCCTTTCCTACCATACATTGAAAATGGATTGCTTTTTTGTTTGATTGCATTTCTGCAACATTCCATTGGTGATGTATTCTATCATATTGATTTATTACTATTATATATACTTACAATCGGTATCATGTTTGGGAAAGTGCAGGCCATGCTAGCAAGTGCCTTATCAGTCATTTTATATAGTTGGCAAGGATTGATAAATGGTAGAGAAATTGTTTCATTATTTACGGATCACAATTCGTTAATTCAATTTGCAGTTTATTTATTTGTAGGTTTACTTGTTGGATACGTCATTGAAAATAAGAATATAAAAGAGGAAACAGCAAAAGACGATTTACAACTGTTTAAAGAAAAGTATGAATTACTAAACGAGATATATACAGAAACAAGAAAAGTAAAAGATGAGCTACAAAATCAAATTCTATTTTCTGAAGATAGTGTCGGAGAAATTTATTCTATTATTAAAAAGATTGATAGTCTAGATCCTGAAGAAGTATTTAATGGAGTTATTAATGTACTTGAACAAATTATGAAAACGAAGGAAGCGGCTATTTATCTAGTTGGACAAGGTGAACGTTATTTAAGACTTGTTTCTAAATCTAATGTAGCCAATTCTAATTTTACTTCCTCTATCGAAGTAATTCCAAATGGACCATATGAAAAAGCGATTAGACAAAATGAATTTTTTATTAATCGTAGATTAGAATCAGGGTTACCAATGCTAATCGCACCAATATGGAAAGATAATCAAGCTGTAGCCATTATTTGTATTAATGAAGTAAGCTTTGAAAATTTAACGCTTTATTATGAAAATTTATTTCATGTTGTTACTAGTTTAATTACTACTTCAATTACTCGTTCATATGAATACGTAAGTGCAACACATCACGAGCGATATATAAATGGTACTGATGTTCTGAAGCCAGAGTATTTAAAGAAAGTAATTGGAAATAAACAAAAAGCATTTGAACAGTTAAATATTCCTTACACAAAAGTGAAGATTGAAAAAGTAAAAGATATGGAACAAGTCGTCAAAGGAATATCTTCCTTACTTAGAGATACAGACTATATCGGTATTGATGAAGAAGCTGATTATTGGGTAATTCTATCAAATACGAATCAGGAAAATGCAAATGGAGTCATTCGACGTATTCAATCATTTATTGATCGATCTCATAAACAAGAGGAAACTTTATATGTTTAAGGCATTAATGATTTATTATATGATTTCAATATTTTACTTGTTTTTTCAATATCGAAAAGATCGTAAAAACATCGTTATTAAACTATTAATCATTGTGTTTGGACCTTTTATTGGTTTAATAATTCTTTATTTTATGTTTCATAATATAGAAAACGATAAGGATTTAATACCTGAAGGATTAATCGAGGTTGATAATGAGGAATCAGAAGTATTACGAAAAGTAGATGTTGAAAAAGAAACAAGTATTGTCCCAATGAAAGATGCACTTTTATTAAATAATAATCAAACAAAACGAAAGATGTTAATGGATATATTAAAGAATGATTCTTTCGGTCATATTGAGATTTTACAAACTGCACTTAAAAATGATGATACAGAGACATCACATTATGCTGCAACAGCCATTCAAGATATCATCGGAAGGCTTCATAATTCAATCCACCAAATGGAATTTCAGCTTGAGAAAAATCCAAATGACTTAACAATATTAACTTCTTTTGCACAAGTAATTAAGCAATATTTAAATATTGTTTTTTTAGATGAACGATCGGAGAAACAGTATCTTTACCGATATTCACAAATACTTGAGAGACTAATTGAAATCAAACCTTATGAGAAAGAACATTATATTGAAAAGATTAATTGTGATCTTCAATTAGATGATTTAGAAACAGCTGAGAAGTTTACGCAAATATTTATACAAAATTGTTCAAATGAAGAAGAATCTTTCTTTATGGCTATGAAGCTTTACTATATTTTGAAAGATCAATTGAAGTTTAAAGAGATATTACAATCACTTAAAGATTCATCTGTTAGACTTTCTCCACAAGGGTTAAATAAATTAAGATTTTGGTTACACGGTGATAAAAATGGATGATAAATTTAAAATAGGAAATACATTATATTTAGTTATTATTTTTGTTTTAATAATTGGACTCTCATTAGTGGTCATAAATTCTAATTATATTCTGAAATTCTTACCTAAAGGCACTGTTTTTTTTGCTAATGAAACAAGCCAAGTCTCTAGGCTATCTAAAGATACGATTGATCATTTTGGGGTTGATGAATACTTAGTCATATATAACGAAGAAGATCCTTCAAGTATAAGGATGAAGGATAATATTTCTCATACATTGACTATGATGAAAAAGTCTGTAAAGGAAACGACACTATCTAATTTACCTCCATCATACAATCAATATAAAAACGTCATTATTACATTTGAGTCGATTAGTAAACTATCAAATCTTAGTACCTTGGAGTCTTATACAGCTGAGGGCGGTAAAGTATTTTTTGCCATTCGCCCGGAAATTAATAATTCATTGCAAAACATTTATCGTAAGTTAGGAATATATGAAGTAGGCGATTATATTAATCCAGAAGGTATGAACCTAACATCAAACGTATTAATTAAACAAAAAAATCTTGAGATGAAAAAAGATGAGATTTCCCAAAACTCATCATTGCAGGTCGGATTAGTTGATAAATGTTCAATCTATATAAAGTCTTTAGATAATGTGCCTTTACTTTGGGATATGCCATATAAAAAAGGTAAATTTATGGTTTTTAATGGGACAATGCTCGAAACGAAGGAAAATAGAGGATTAATATCTGGTGCAATCAGTATGTTAAATGAAGACTTTATTTATCCAATATTAGACATGAAGATGGTGTTTATCGATGATTTTCCTGCCCCAGTTCCAGAAGGGATCAATAAAGATTTATATAAAGAATATCAAAGAGACATCTTAAGTTTTTATCGAGATATTTGGTGGCCAGATATATTAAAGAGTGCTGCAAAATATAACGTAAAGTATACAGGTGTAGTGATCCAAACATATGAAGATAAAGTTACGCCTCCATTTAAAAATAGTGAAGTTCAAAGAAATACATTTGTACAATATGGACGTGAATTGCTAAAAATGGGTGGAGAAATAGGGATACATGGTTATAATCACCAATCTTTAATGTTAGATCCTAACAGTGTTAAAGATTTAGGATACAATGCTTGGAAAACTCAGAGGGATATGGAAGCGGCACTGAATATTACTGAAAACTATGTTAAGAAAATGTTTCCTACTTATGAATTTAAAACATATGTCCCTCCTTCAAATCGAATTGATCAAGTAGGGGAAACAGCTGTTAAAAATGCGATTCCATCTATTAATGTATTGGCTTCATTATATTTGGCTGATGATAGTCAATATACGACTGTGACAGAGTTTGAAAAAAATGATGAATATATTTACCTTCCAAGGATCACATCTGGATATGAATATTCAAAACAAAAGAAGTGGGCGATTGTAAATGCGGTAACTTCAATCGGCGTATTTAATCATTTTATTCATCCAGATGACATATTAGATATCGAACGATCAGCTGGGAAAAACTGGACTAAATTAGAGAAGGAATATGATCACATTTTAAGTGATGTAAATCAAAACTATCCATGGTTAGAAAGTAAAACGGCAAGAGATGCTAGTACGAAGCTTTCTAATTATTTAGATTCTGAAGTTTATATAAGAGAAGAAAAAGAGCGAATAGTAGTTTCGATTGATCGCTTTTCTAATAAAATGAGTTTTATTTTACGTACGAAACATAAAATAGGAAAGTTAAAAAACTGTACTGTTCATAAAGTGGATGACGATATTTACTTTGTGGAGGCAAAAAAAGCCACTATTGAGATCGGACTGGTAGATTAATATGAAGATTTGTATTATTGCAGAGGGGTCTTATCCTTATATAACTGGGGGAGTTTCTAGTTGGATTCAAACATTGATTAAGAAAAATCATGACCATGAATTCATTATTTATACGATCGGTGCTGAAAAAAAATCAAAAGGAAAATTTAAATATCAAGTACCTTCTAATGTTGTACAAATTCATGAGACCTTTTTAGACGAATTTAATTATGTAGATAGTAAAAAACGTCCTAATTACTCATTGAGCATAGAAGAGAAAAAAGCAATAAAGTCACTATTAGATGGAAATAATCCTGACTGGGAAACGATTCTATCGATGTTCTCGAGTGGTAGAATTGATTCAGCTGTAAACTTTTTAATGAGCAAAGTTTTTTTTGAAATTGTTCATGAGATTTGTTTAGAAAAATATGATCAAGTACCTTTTACAGATATGTTTTGGTCATTACGTTCGATGGTATTACCGCTTTTCCTTTGTATACAAAACCCTCTTCCGCAGGCAGATCTGTATCACAGTGTCTCAACAGGATATGCAGGGATAATTGGGAGTTTAGGTAGATTTCTAAACAAGAAACCATTTTTATTAACCGAACATGGAATTTATACTCGTGAACGTGAAGAAGAAATCATTAAGGCTTCTTGGGTCAAAGGATATTTTAAAGATTTATGGATTCAGTATTTCTATAATATGTCTACTTGTGCTTACCGTTCGGCTGATCATGTAGTCACACTATTTCAAAAGAACAAAGAAATTCAAGTGGAGCTTGGTTGTCCAAGCCAGAAAATATCGATTATCCCTAACGGAGTGACCACTGAAGATTTCGGTTCGTTATCAACTAGAAAAAGAAGTTCATCAGAAGTGTTTAATATAGGTGCAATTGTTCGAGTTGTCCCGATTAAAGATATTAAAACAATGTTGCAAAGCTTTTCACTCGTTAAACAAGAGTTAGAAAATGTAAAGTTTTATATAATGGGTCCAACAGAAGAAGATAAAGAGTATTTTGAAGAATGTCTTCAGATGGTAGAAAACTTACAAATTCAAGATGATGTGATATTTACAGGTGAGGTAAGTGTAAAAGATTATATCTATAAGATGGATGTTTTAGTATTATCTAGTATAAGTGAAGGCCAACCATTAGTTTTATTAGAAGGGATGGCATGTGGAAAGCCATTCGTTTCAACGGATGTTGGGAATTGTAGAGGAATGTTGTTAGGTGAAAGTGATGATTTTGGAGAAGCTGGAATCGTTGTACCCATTATGCGTTATGTTGAGATGTCGAGAGCGATCATTCAACTATGTAGAGATGAAAAGCGAAGAGTGAAAATGGGGAGTGTAGGTAAAAAAAGAGTTGCCAGCATTTTTACCGAATCACGGCTAATAGAAAGTTATCAACAATTATATAAAGATATGGTGAAAAGCAAATGGCTGGTATAGGTTTTCAACTGAAAAAAATGTTTAATGGCAGAGGATTATTAACAAATATACGTGCATATGGTTATTCAACGATTGTTACGGTTGGTCCACTAGCATTATGTATATTATTAATGACTGGTGCGCAACAGTTGCTTCTTTCTGTTGATACACCACATTCTGAGAGGGAATTATTTTTAGCATCAACAGAATATGCGTTAATTTTCTCTCAAATCATTACTGGTGGTTTTAATCTTATTGTGTCCAGATATGTGGCAGATCAAATTTTTATGAACCAGTATAAAAATATCTTGGCTTCAATGTATGGTGTAATGAGTATTTGTATTTCAATTGGTGGGATTATTGCATTTGTATTTTTTAGTTTCTCTCCATTAAATCTGACATTTAAATTTGTATCATATATCTTTTTTATGGAATTAATCATTATATGGATTCAATGTATGTATGTTTCTGCATTGAAGGATTATATGAAAATCGTAAAAAGTTTTTTCATTGGGGTATTCATTTCGGGCTTGGCAATCGTAGTTTGTATCGCTTTCTTTAAATTAAAAAGTGCAACAGCTATGGTTATATGTCTAGATATGGGATTCTTTTTTATGATTGTAAAGTTCACGCAATATATTCGAGAATTCTTTAAAGTAAATAATTATAAATACTTTGGTTTCATTCCTTACTTGAAGAAGTATCCATTGCTATTTTTTTGCGGTTTTTTATATACATTAGGTCTATATGGTCATAATCTTGTTGTTTGGCAAAGTGATCTTAAGTATACAGTTGCTGATACATTTGTTATTGCACCGTACTATGATGTACCTGTCTTTTTTGCCTATTTAAGTGTCCTTCCAGCAATGGTATTATTCGTTGTTTCGGTTGAAACAAATTTCTACTCAGCATATAAAACTTACTATAATCGTATATTAAACTCTTTCCCACTAAAGGATATATTATTAGCAAAAAAAGATATGTTTAAAATTCTCTCACTAGAGCTTACTTTTATCGCAGAAATACAATTACTTGTTGCAATTATTTCTATTGCAATAGGATTAAAATTTCTACCGTTATTAGGTTTTACATTTGATCAAATTCAAATTTATATCATATTAGTTCTTGGTTATCTCTTTTTTATCATTATGTATACAATTGTTTTACTTTTACTTTATTACGATGATCAAAAAGGTGCGAATTGGACAACTGTAATATATACAATCGGCAGTATGCTATTATCTGTCCTATTTTTACATGGTGGTAATTTTGGATTTCCAGTATTTATATCAGCATTTTTTAGCTTGTTATTTGGATTATGGAAGTTAACCCATTATTTGAACAATATTGATTATTACACGTTTTGTTCACAGCCACTGATACCGAAAGAGAAATAACGAAATTGTAAATTAATAAATTGTTAAAAAACATTACTAGTTTATATTCAAATAGAGAGGTTTTGCTAAAGCAAAATTAAGTATGCTCTTTTAGACATCCTCTTTTAATATGTTGGAGGAATGAAGATGAGTAAAAGAATAATTTCTTTTATGATGGCAATCTGCGTGATAGTTGCTACGGGTTGTTCAATGGAATCAAAAAAAGTTAAAGTGATGGATCAAACGAAAGTTACAAAAATAGAAACGGCAAATGAGGAATCGGACGAACTAAACGATGATTCCAGATTATATGAGATGGAAAAAAGAGATTCAGTAGATACTTTTTATGTAACGATAGCAGAGGATAATGCTACATCATTTTATGAATTAGACAAATGGTACAGTATACATGATAGCAATACTGAAGCCCCTAAGCTTGATATTATTATTCAAGAGGGAACAGAAAAAGGAATTAAAAAAGGTGCCTTAGGATCTAATGAAATAAATCCAAATGCTTCTATTGAATTGAGAGGGAAATCTACTAGAGTTGCAGCACAAAAATCTTTTAAAATTAATTTTTATGACAGTGCGGGTCTTTGGAAAGGTCAAAAAACACTTAATCTAAATAAACATCCTTACGACTCTACAAGAATACGAAATAAGTTATCATTTGATTATTTTACGCTAATTCCCCATTTGACAAGCTTGCGTACTCAATTTGTACATTTATATGTAAGGGATTTAACAGATAAAAATTCAAAGGGAAAATTTGTAGATTATGGATTATATACTCACATTGAACAAGCTAATGAGAGATTTTTGGCATCACATGGTCTTGATTCAAATGGTAATTTATATAAGGCTACTAATTTTGAATTTTATCGATATCCTAATCAACTGAAACTGGAAACGAATCCTTCTTTTAAGAAAAGTGAATTTGAAAAAATTCTTGAAATCAAGGGTAGTAAAGATCATGAAAAACTTCTGAAAATGTTAGATGATGTTAATGATTATTCACTAAATATAAATGATGTAGTGAATGAACATTTCAATAAAGAAAATTATTTAACCTGGATGGCAACAAGTATTTTGATGGGGAATCAGGATGTAATTACTCAAAACTTTTACTTATATAGTCCAGTAAACTCAAATAAATGGTACTTTCTTCCATGGGATTATGATGGTGGTTGGAGTACTTCCTTAAAAGTTGAAGCACGAGAAGAGCTTCCAGATTGGCAAAAAGGATTATCGAATTATTGGGGAGCTGTACTTCATAAACGTTTTTTTAGAGACCCTAAAAATGTAGAAGCTCTGTCACTAAAAATAGAAGAATTATCAAAGATTATCACTAAGAAACAAACGAAAACATTCTTAGATGAATATTATCCTGTAGTTAGTAAATTTGTAAAACAATCTCCTGATAAGGATCATTTAGATATTAAAGTATCCGATTATGAAAAAGCTTTTTACGATTTTTTAGATGAGTCAGATGAGAATAAAAAGATTTATTATCAAAATATAGAGTTTCCAATGCCCTTTTTCTTAAATGAAATTAAGAAAGAGAATGGTTATGAGTTTGAATGGGATGCTTCATATGATATTCAAGGTGACGACCTTTTTTATACATTTCAAATAAGTAAGGATCCTTCTTTTTCAAATAGTATTGTTCAGAAAAAAGGTTTGACGAATACAACAATATCAATAAATGATTTAGTTAAAGGAAGCTATTACTGGCGAGTGATTGCTAGTGATTCAAAAGGTCATAAAAGATTAGCTTTTGATAATTACGAAGATCCTGAAGGTACGAAATATTTTGGGGTTAAGAAATTTGTAGTGAATTAATATGGCTCTTTGCTAAAAGATTTTGTTAACGAATCGCCTTATTTAAAAGCAACGAAGTATATGAAAAAAAGGACATATAATATGAAAAAATTACGTCATGAACTAAAGTTTTATATAAATTTGAGTGAATATGAAATATTACGTGAAAAATTAAAATTCATCCTGAAAAAAGACCGTTTTTCTGTTGATGATAATGGTTACCATATTCGTAGTCTATATTTTGATAATGCGCTAGATAATGATCTTTATGAGAAAAGTTATGGCATTTTTAAACGAAAGAAATTTAGAATTCGAATCTATAATAAAAGTGATAATGTCATAAAACTTGAAAAGAAAAATCGTTATGGAGAAATGATCAATAAGGAATCATTAACAATTACAAAAGATGAGTATGAAAAAATCCTTTCATGGGATTATGATTTTTTACTTGATAAAGAAGACCCTTTAGCTAGAGATTATTATTTATTTTTACGAAGTGAACATATGTCACCAAAAATTATTGTTGATTATATAAGAGAAGCATATATAGGTGATATTGAGGATGTTCGTGTTACATTTGATAAATGTTTAAGTGCAGGACTAAATTCTATCGATCTATTTGACGAAAATATGGTAACAACCGAAACCCTTACATTTCCAATCATGATTATGGAAGTGAAATTTAATTCTTATTTACCAGATTATATACGTGATATACTTCAGCTTGATAGTCATCATCGTTCAGCGATATCAAAATATGTCATTTGTAGAGAGGCTAATAAATTTTTTTATAAGGAATAATTAGAGAGGAAATAAAAATGAATGAGTGATCCGGTTAATTTTAATGACATAATTAAAAAAAGTTTCTTAAACATGGATTCATTTAATAGTGTAACGATTTTAGAGATTTTCTTTGGTACTTTCTCTTCTTTTCTAGTCGGATTATTTATCTATTATGTGTATAAGAAATCATTTCGAAGTGTTGTTTATAGTCACAATTTTAATGTCACATTAGTCTTAATGACAATGATTACTTCTCTTGTCATTATGACAATTAGCACGAATATTGTTTTATCTTTAGGGATGGTTGGTGCCCTGAGTATTGTACGTTTTCGTACAGCTATTAAGGATCCATTAGATATTGTATTCTTATTTTGGGCAATCGCATCAGGTATTGCTATTGGAGCTGGCATCTATCCAGTTGCAATGATTGGCTCTATTTTTGTTGCATTAGCTGTGTTTTTCCTTTCTAAAAACAAATGGAAGGAAACTACTTATCTATTAATCATTCATTATGATGAAGCAGTGAATGACCAAGTAAAATCACATTTAATTAGATTAAATTATGAATTGAAATCCAAAGTTGTACGAAATAATCTGGCTGAATTAACAGTGAAAATAAAACTGAAAGTAGATAATACGGCATTTGTTCATAAAATTTCAAGTATTGAAGGTGTCAAAGACGTTTCACTTGTTCAATATAGTGGAGATTATGCATCATAATAGAATAAAAAAAGAAGACAGGCTATCCAAACTTTTTGTTTGAAAAGGTCTGTCTCTTTTTTTTATTTATCATAAATACTATTTTTGTTTTGATATGGGATAAACCCTAGTTTTTTACTGTAGCTTGAACTATTACGATCAGGTGTAACTGTGAAAACAGCCATATTCTTTTTCTTTTCCATTGTTTGAAAGTAACTGATCCAATTTTTAGCCCATTTGCTTGAAGATAATTTTTTCTGATTAAAATCTTCCCACATAATTGCATCAACGTAATCTTTTGAAGTTGTATCTAATGTATGAAAGCCCCAGTTTTGTAATAATAACAAGTTTTTATATTTATTATTTATAATTTGTAAAAGTCTTAAGTAACCCTTTCGAAGTGGTTTAGCAACTTTTTCGTTTTTACTAAAATAGTCATCAATATCCCCAACAGTATCCAAGATGGTACCATCGAAATCTTTTTGAATGAGCTCAGCATTTACTTCATTAATGAGTAGTTGTTGATAATGTTTATTTGATATATCCATTAAGTAAGTGTCCCATTCTTTTATATACACTTTTTTTCCATTTACTTTTAGATAATCACTTTCTCTCACATTTTTCATAAACTCAGCATCCCACAACTGTACCTCCATAATACTAATATAACCTAGTACAATTGTTCCTTTTGCTTTAAGAGCAGAAACTTGATCTTTCGTTATTTCATGAGAATCGATTACGACCATATCGTAACTGCTAAGTTTATCAATAGTAGAATCATTAATGCTGCCATAGTAAATTTTATAGCTTTTAACATCCAATAAAGGGTTATGTGCTTGACTAGAAACAGGACTACATTGGGTTACCAATACTGGAATCATAAAATTAATCACAAGAAATAGTTTCTTTAACAAGGATACTTCTCCTTTGCATTTCCTTTATGAGGAGTAAATTACAGTAATCGAGCTGTCAAAGATATATACTGGGATTGTGATTTTCATTTGATCATATCAACTGATATACTGTTTCTTTTATTATATAGCAATGAAAAATCATCTAATAGGGTCAATTGAATGAAAATAAAATTAATAGAATTGTTTTTTTGTCATATTGAATCTTCACCGATAGTTTATGATTTTGTTATAAATTGTCATCGCTTCGCTAGGTTGATTTGTCCCATGAACAATTGCCCTGCCATCTTTAAATAATACAATTCTATAATTCTCTAACGTAAATGAAAGTAAGTATGGATTCACAATTAAGTCATTCACATAATTCATTAATCTCTTTGATAAAGCTTCAAGAGAAAGGGAGAGAGAAGACATATTTCTTAACTGAATTGCATCCCTTCCACATAATATATCTGTTTTCATCGCTGCGTCGCTTTGTAAGTATGGAAAAATAGGCAAATCACCGCATGTAGGGCAATTTTTATGTTTTAACTTCTCAATGTTTATGTCTGCTTTTTCATTTTTCCAAACATCATAAGATTGTAATAGAGGTAATACTTCTGAACCAGTGATAAGCTTTAAAGCAGAAGTAACTTGAAAAGCAGTGATGATTTGAACAATTGGACTTATGACACCAACAGTATCACAAGTATCATGTAAGGCTGGTATATGTTCTAATAAACAGTTTAAACATGGTGTTTTTCCAGGAATAATTGGAAATGTGATACCATAGCTAGCTACGCATGCGCCAAAAATAAATGGAGTACCATATTTTATAGCTGCATCATTTACAACCATTCTTGTTTCAAAATTATCAGTCGCATCAATTAATACAGTTTGCCCCTTAACATATTCCGCAATATTTTTAGCATTGATGTCAGTTATAAAGCTGTTAATTTTTATGCTACTATTTAATGATAATAATCTATTTTTTGCTGCAATTGCTTTCGGTAACTTATTGTTTGCATCATCTTCTGAATATAATTGTTGTCTTTGCAAATTACTCCATTCAACATAATCGCGATCAACAATCGTTAGTTCTCCAATGCCTGCACGGACTAGCATTTCTGCTATTGATGAGCCGAGTGCTCCTGCGCCAATCACAAGTACACTTGCCTGTTGTAATTTCTTTTGTCCGCCATTTCCTAAAAATAATACTTGTTTTTTATATCGGTCAATCAAGAACTCACCAACCCTGTAATTGGACTACTTGCCACTCCATAATTTTTTTCACTTATTCTTCCTGCTTCGAAGCCGAGCTTACCTGCTTCAATTGCCATTTTCATAGCAATAGCCATCTTTACAGGATCAGTTGCATCGGAAACAGCAGTATTCAGTAATACACCATCCGCACCTAACTCCATAGCATACGCTGCATCTTTCGGAGAGCCAATTCCAGCGTCAATAATAACGGGAACCGAGGATTGTTCGATAATAAATTTTAAATGTAAAGGATTTAGAATACCTTTTCCGGACCCTATAGGCGATGCACCGGGCATGATTGCATGGACTCCTAGTTCTTCAAGTCTTTTTGCTAAAACGACATCATCTGAAGTGTATGGTAATACGGTAAATCCTTCTGCAAGTAACATTTCAGAGGCTTTTAACGTTTCAATTGGATCCGGTAAAAGCGACTTGTCGCAGCCAATTACTTCAACCTTAATCATGTCACATAGTCCTGAAGCTTTAGCTAATTTAGCTATTCTTACAGCTTCTTCAGCTGTTTTAGCGCCCGCGGTATTTGGAAGTAGTTTATATTTCGTTAAATCTAATTGTTCAAGAAAGTTTGGTTGAGATTCCTCGAAAATATTCATTCGTCTTACAGCAAACGTTAAAACTTCTGTCTCAGACACCTCTACAGCTTGTTTTTGAATATTAAAAGAAGGGTATTTGCCTGTTCCTAGAAATAATCTTGAATGAAATGTATGTTTTCCAATTGTTAACATCATTAACCTCCACCTACAAAATGTATTAATTCAACAATATCTCCGTTTGAAAGAACTGTAGTACCGTACAGTTCTGAGTACAATATTTCTTTATTCACTTCTACTACAACGATTCGATTCTCTAATTGATAAGAATGAAGTAAATCTTCTACTGTGCAAATAGTTTCAGCTAGCTGAATACTTTTACCATTTAATTGGATGATCAAACATCATACACCTCTCTTTAAGTTTATCGATTCACTTTAAACGCTTCTACCCACTCAGGTCTGATCGTTCGTTTAAGAATAAAATCTCGAATCATTTTGCCTGTTGCAGGGGCAAGAAGAATGCCATTTCTAAAGTGTCCAGTTGCAAAAAATATGTTGTCATCAACAGGGTGTTTTCCGATATATGGTTTTTGATCAAATGTTTGTGGTCTTAAGCCTCCCCAAAAAGATTCAATTTTCATTTTGCTAATATCGGGTAGCATCTTTTTGGCAGTATGAATTAATGATTCAATACCTTGTAAGTTTGGTTTTTCATCCCATTCGTTTTGAATCATAGTTGCTCCAATCACAAGCTTTCCATTATTTCTAGGGACAATGTAGTTATGATTATGAAAAATAGTATGCTCCAATGTCATATGTTCACTTGTTACCGAAAGACATTCTCCTTTAACTGGGGTAAGACGATTACTTAACCCGAGCTGCTTGAAAAAAGAAGTGCTCCAAACCCCATTTGCAATTACGATATTTTTAGCTGTAAATGGTCCTTTTGTAGAATGAACGATAAAAGTATTTTCATTTTTTTGAATCTCTAAAACACTAGTATTCTCGTGTATTGTAGCACCAAGTATTTGTGCACTTTTGCCAAAAGCTTTACAGGTAGAAGTAGGTAGGACGCTTACATCATCTTTTATATATGCTGCTCCAATTATATTTTTTGTGATATTAGGTATTTTTCTTTGAACTTCATTTGGTTCATACCAATTGACCGTTGGTTGAGAAAGCAGGGAAGCTAATTGTACTTTCTCTGCGCTATGATAAGCGAGTTTAAAAATTCCACCTGTTTTCAACTCGATGTCGATATGACTTAGTTTTTTTAGGTCCTCTTTTAGTTGAAAATATGCTAATTGACTGCTTCTTGCAAAAGGCAAAAAAATTTCTGAATCATTACACTCAGAATGAGCTCCCAGCATACCTGCTGCAGCGCTAGTAGATTTAGAACCAATCGTTTGTGCTTCGAGAACGGCAACGTCTATATTTTCTTTTGCCAAGTAATATCCGATTGAGCATCCTATGATTCCACCACCAATTACGATGACTTCAAAATGTTGTTTCATAGATTACTAGTGCACCTCTCCACATATTTTAGAGCAGAATCGCGCGGATTTTCAGAAGAAAAAATGCCCGACATGACTGCTATTCCATCAATCTGACAATCTTTTAGTATAGGTAGATGATCAGGAGTTATACCACCAATCGCGTAAACTGGAATTGTAAGAGCTTTTTTTATTTCAATTAACGGGTCAATTCCATTTGGACTTAAACCTTTTTTGCAATTTGTCTCAAAGCAATGTCCGTAAATGACATAGTTGGCCTGATCTTTTTCAGCTTGAATAGCTTCAGCTACTGAATGGACTGAGCGACCGACGTTCATTGTTGGATATTGTTCTTTTACTAACTTGACTGGAAGGCCGTGAGTTGGCAAATGAATGTTGATTAGATTGGTATTCAACGCTAAGTCTAATCTGTCATTCATGGTGATCTTGTTCATAGGGACTCCGTTATCCCTTAAAAGGTTTAAAAGCGTAAGTAATTCCGAACTGCTTTTAGCTTTTTCTCGTATATGAACAAAATCAACAACATCATGTACTTGGATAATCTTTGTAGCAAGATCATGTACAGTAAACATATTATTCGTCACTGCAATTAGCTTCAAATCTGCTCCTCCTTTTTGAGAAATAGGTGTATGTACTTTAAAATTTCTTTTAAAAACAAGAAAAACCACTTTCCTAAAAATGGAAAGTGGTTTGTAAGTTACACAAATAAACGCATAAAAAGACATTGCGCCACTTTCCTACGCAGGTACGAACCTGTTCAGGTTATGAGGGTTTAAAAGTAACTACTTTATTCTCAGCCCTTATCAAGGGATCCCCTAGTGATGAACACACTATAAAAATTAAGTTTAGCATAGCATAAAAATAAAATAATTCAAGATTAAAAAAATGATAGTTTGTAAATGTTATTTCAAAAGTTATCAAAATAGACACGGAAAGTGATCATAAAAAATAATTTTTTAAATTGAAAAAAGTGAATGTTTCCAAGGATAGATATGCATTTTCAAACAATATTGTAAAATTTTAGGGAAATAAAATGATTTACAAGATTGAATCATCGGTTTATATTAAGTCTGTACAAATGAATAGTTTGACTAGGGGTGTCCAACAAGTTGGGCTGAGAGAGAAACGCGCTTTAAGTTTCTTAACCCTCAGGACCTGATCTGGTTCATACCAGCGTGGGGAAGTTAGCGTTTATTACAGTAGTGTCAATTTGTCATTACTGTAGTCAAACTAACCATTAGCCGGGTCTTATCAATAAGATACGGCTTTTTTTCATGCTTATAGTGGATTGGATTTTGTTCTTTTTAATCACATTAAAAAGGGGAAATCATAATGAACAATTCTGTAAACGAAATGAATTTTTCAATCATGTCTAGTTTTTCAGGAAGTAAAAAAGTATATGTTAAAGGATCAAGACCGGACTTGTTGGTACCAATGCGTGAGATTAAATTAAGTCCAACAACTGGATCATTTGGAGAAGAGGAAAATGCTCCAGTACGTGTTTATGACACGAGTGGTCCTTATACTGATGAAAGCGAAACAGTTGATATTCGAAAAGGACTTAAGTCAATACGAGGAAAATGGATTACCGAACGTGAAGATGTAATAGCGTACGAAGGTCGTGAAATAAAGCCTGAAGATAATGGCTTTAAAACTGATATTGCTCAGGAAAACATAGAAGTCTTCCAAGGACTAGATAGAAAACCATTACGTGCAAAAGATGGTGCAAATATTACGCAGTTGCATTATGCGCGTAAAGGATTAATCACGCCAGAAATGGAATTTATTGCAATCAGAGAACATGTATCTCCTGAATTTGTCAGGTCTGAAGTAGCAAGAGGAAGAGCTGTCATTCCTTCGAATATAAATCATCCTGAGAGTGAACCAATGATTATCGGTCGTAATTTTCATGTGAAAATTAATGCCAATATTGGTAACTCAGCCGTTACTTCATCTATTGAAGAAGAAGTTGAAAAAATGACTTGGGCAACACGCTGGGGAGCAGATACAATGATGGATCTTTCTACCGGGAAAAATATTCACACGACTCGGGAATGGATTATTAGAAATTCACCAGTACCGGTTGGAACAGTACCAATTTATCAGGCACTAGAAAAAGTCAATGGAATCGCTGAAGACTTATCATGGGAAGTATTTAGAGATACTTTAATTGAACAAGCGGAGCAAGGTGTCGACTATTTTACAATTCATGCTGGTGTACTTTTACGATATATACCATTAACGGCTAAACGTGTAACAGGTATTGTATCTAGAGGTGGATCAATTATGGCTCAGTGGTGTCTTGCACATCATAAAGAGAATTTTTTATATACTCATTTTGAAGAAATATGTGACATTATGAAACGATATGATGTTACATTTTCACTTGGTGATGGATTAAGACCCGGTTCGATTGCTGATGCAAATGATGACGCTCAGTTTGCTGAATTAGAAACACTTGGGGAATTGACGAAAATAGCTTGGAAGCATGATGTCCAAGTTATGATCGAAGGACCAGGTCATGTACCAATGCATTTAATTAAAGAAAATATGGATAAACAATTAGAGATTTGTAATGAAGCTCCTTTTTACACTCTTGGGCCACTAACGACGGATATAGCACCGGGCTATGACCATATTACTTCTGCAATTGGTGCTGCCATGATTGGTTGGTTTGGTACAGCAATGCTATGTTATGTAACACCAAAGGAGCATCTTGGATTACCGAATAAAGAAGATGTAAGAGTAGGTGTTATTACATACAAAATTGCTGCGCATGCCGCGGATTTAGCAAAGGGCCATCCAGGAGCACAAAAACGAGATGATGCGTTATCAAAAGCAAGATTTGAATTTAGATGGAGAGATCAATTTAACTTATCACTTGATCCAGAAAGAGCAATGGAATACCATGATGAAACATTACCAGCTGAGGGAGCAAAAACAGCTCATTTCTGTTCGATGTGTGGACCAAAATTTTGTAGTATGAGGATCTCTCAAGATATTAGGGATTTAGTGAATGAAAAAGAATTTGAGTTAGTTATCGATGAGGGGCTCAAAGAAAAGGCTGATGAGTTTAGAAAAAATGGTGGGGAAATATACCAATGATTGGATGGGGGAGCCTAGAATGAACCGGGTGATCCAAATAGCAAAGCAACTAAAAGAACTAGAGTCAGAAGTGAATCAACTGAAAAAAGAGTTAATGAGTATCCAAAAAATTTGTGAACATGAATTTCAAAAAAACGATCATATAAATGTATGTACAAAATGTCAATACATTGAAAGTCTATATTGGTAAGTAAAAAATAAACCTCCAAACCAATTTGGGAGGTTTATTTTTTTATTAATGCTCTAATAAGCTGTTTAACGATACTTCTTCTTCGTTCTGTGGTTGCCCAAGCGGATAAATTCTAGCAGTTTCTGATTGATCATCTACGTGTTGAATATAAATTGGTACTCCATTATATGTAACATTAGCCATAACTGCAGATGATGCGATTTCTTGTGCTCGCTGTTTATTCATCATATAACCTCCTCTAATTAATTAAAACATCAAATAGTATGTGCATTGATGATAATAGTATTCAAGTTAACAAGTGTTTTTTAGCGAGCAAACAGTAGAGATTGGTGGCTCAATTAACAAAAATAAAATAGATGAAAAATGGTAGATTTTAGTAGATGAAAACTAATTGACAATGATTATCATTATTGTTAATATTTTAACGTTAGTGATAATCATTTTCAATAAATGAGGAGGCAAATAAGGCGACTAATATAATTTAAATAATTTACCAGTTAGTAACAAGATGATATGTAGAAGAATCGCATTAAGATTCTTTTAGGCAAAAGAATTGGAGACTAAAATTAATGGGAAAAATTATGCATCAATTAAAAGAAAACGTATTTCAAGCATTATTTACACTGATGCGAATTCTTTTTGGAGTAGGCTGGTTATTTGCTGGAGTCACAAAAATAACAGAAAAAAATTGGTACAGTGAACCTGGAGTCTTTATTAAAAATTATTTAATAATGGCTGTTGAAAAGCCCAATGTACCGGAATTTTATAAGTATTTCATTCAACACTTTGCTTTAAAGCATTATATGTTTTTTAATTACACGATTCCAGTAGTTCAAATTACAATCGGTATTTTATTGATAGTAGGTCTAATGATTCTGCCTTCGATACTGATTTGTCTTTTCATGCATATTAATTTTATTCTATCAGGCAATATGAACTTAATCAGTCTTACGCTTTATACTAGTGCATTTGCAATTTTACTTTCTTTAAACCGTAGCTATGTATTAAGTTTAGATCGTTACATAGGATTTGAGAAATATATTAATACTAAGCGACAAAAGATAGTTGATCAAAGAAATTATAAACAACCACAAGTATTGAACACTTAAATTTAATAATAAACTGCTAATAAAAAAACCTCTTGAAAAAATTCAAGAGGTTTTATAGTTTTTAGGTATTACCAAGCTCCATAGCCGCCTCCAAAATGATCACCTGCGAAACAAGCTGCTCCAACAATGATCAATAGGATGAATAGTACAACAATCAGAGCAAAGCTGTTATGATGTCCAAATCCATTACTCATTCATTATACCTCCTTCATTTTAAATTTTTGGGGCTTTCGAAAAACTTCCCTTTAAGGGGAATGTAGCAATATTACAATTAGGAGAGGTGGATAATGTATCGTATGTTTTTTTGATAACTATGGAACTAGTCTATACACTAAATAGGCTTTAACCCAATAATAAATAAGAAATGTTGCTAACAAAAACGACTGCATGTTTCTGCAGTCGTTTTGTTTTGGAAATGAGAAACTTATATAAATGGTATTTTATTATTCATTTCCTTAGGTGTAGAGATTGCCGTGTCTATAACATATCCATTAGCAAATTTAACCGCGATTGTACCCAAATAAGTATCAGTAGGCTGAAGCGTTTCAGTACAAGTAAAATAACGGATATGTACAACATCAACGGTATCCTTGGTAATCTTTTGACATGCAAGTAAATTACTCAAACGTTTTAAAGCAGCTTCTCTTTTCAGTCCAATTATGTCTTTCTTAATAAAAGATTCATAGTAGTTTTTTAAAGGGAACATTTCATCAACTCCTGTTTCCAATCCTTCACGTTGATTCAAAGTTATTTGTAGATTGTCGTGTTTCTTCGTATGGTATTTCATGTTTTGTTTCTAAGATTTGTATTTGATCAACATGCTCAGGGATTTTACCAGAATTAATATGATCATAAACCCCAAATTGATTTGAGGATGATCCATTCTTTTTGGTCATTTGATAAATCATTAAAATACTGATTGAAATCACTAATACTCCAATAATATAGCTCATTTCAAATCACCCCTAAACATGATTGGCATATCTTTGCATTCCATCTTACATTATTCATTATAAAATCAACTATTAAGATATCATACCTTAACATACAAAAAAATATCCCATTATAGTTATCTATAATGGGATATTTTTTAATTAAGCTGAGTGTTCTGAATCATTAAGCTTGTTTTCTGGATTTAAACGGCTATTTCTGTATCCGTAAGCAGCGTAGATGATTAAACCGATGATTAACCAAATTACGAAACCTTTCCAAGTAAATGCTGAAAGTTGAAGCATTAAATATACACAGAATACGATTGCTAGAACTGGGATAACTGGTACCCAAGGAGTTCTAAAGCCACGTTTTAAATCTGGTTGAGTTTTTCTTAATACTAAAATACCAAGTGATACAGCTGAGAATGCGAATAATGTACCAATATTCGTTAATTCAGCTAGTTTACTTAATGGAATCAATCCAGCGAATGCTGCAACTAATCCACCAGTGATCCAAGTACTAACTACTGGTACTTGAGTTTTCTTGTTAACTTTAGACATTTTGTTAGGAAGTAAACCATCTCTACTAATTGCATAGAATAGACGAGTTTGTCCAAACATCATTACCATTAATACTGTTGTAATACCGATGATTGCGCCAAGAGAAATGAATCCAGCTGCCCAATCTTGATGTATGAAGCTTAAAGCAAATGCTACAGGATCTTTTACGCCTAATTGAGCGAATGGAACGATACCAGTAAGAATTAATGAAACAACAATATAAAGAATCGTACATACTGCTAATGCAGAAATAATACCGATTGGTAAGTTACGTTGAGGGTTTTTAACTTCCTCAGCAGCAGTTGATACTGCATCAAATCCAAAGTAAGCAAATACTACAACAGCTGCACCAGCTGTTACGCCACCAAAGCCCATTGGCATAAATGGTGTCCAGTTTGTAGGCTCAACATACCAAACGCCAATTGCGATGAAAAGTAATACTACAGCTAATTTGATAAATACCATTACAGTGTTAAGTTTAGCTGATTCTTTAACACCTCTTGTAAGAACGAAAGTCACGATTAAAACAATGATCACGGCTGGTAAATCTATATAAGTACCGTTTTTAGGATCAAATGCACTTGTTAATGCAGTTGGAAAATGAATTCCAAAACCAGATAATAAACTTTGGAAGTAGCCTGACCATCCACTAGCAACTGCAGACGATGCTAATCCATACTCAAGTACCATATCCCAACCTAAAATCCAAGCAACTACTTCACCGAAAGCAACATAGCTATACGTATAAGCACTTCCTGCTTGTGGAATCATGGAAGCAAATTCAGAGTAACATAATGCAGCGAAAGTACAGGCTAAACCTGCAATAATAAATGAAAGAATAAGTGCTGGTCCAGCATAATCAGCTGCTGCTACGCCTGTTAATACGAAAATACCAGTTCCTATGATAGCTCCAATTCCTAGCATTGTAAGGTCAAATGCACCTAGTACCTTGTTAAGTGAACTAGATGAAGTTGCACTTGTGACAGTTTTTTTACGAAATAAACTCATATGAACCTCCTTAAAATTCTTGTTGTAATTTCCTAAAATTAACCTAACTATTTTAATAGTTTTGTGTAAAAAATAGAAAATTCTGACAATTACTAACGAAAAAATATTATTTGTTAGGATTAATTGATTTTTATAATAACATACGTTTACCGTTTATACAAAGAATTTTTCGACTATTTTTTCAAAAAAACGCAAAAAAATATAGGGAATTAGTCTCTATTTGGTTGAAAATTCAAATAAATGTATAAAAATTACATTGTGGTAAAATTATCCGAATATAATAATCAAGGAAGAGACATGAATTTTTTCATGTCTCTTCCGTTTGTAGACATACTACAAAAGTTAAGAGATTCTGGTTGTATTTTTCATATTTATTTTATAAACAATAGAATGTAAAAATAGATAGTAACAAAGAAGTAATCGAAATTGCGATGAAAGGACGAATTGCTTTCGTTCGTAGATCTTTTACATTTATATTTAATCCTAAACCAGTCATTGCCATCGTTAACAGAAAAGATGTTATAAAATTAAGCAGAGTCGTTAGTAACTTTCCTTCAAGTAATTCACCAATATAGAAACTTCCTAAAAAGCTCATCAGGATAAAACCAATTAGAAACCAAGGGAGTTTAAATTTTACTGAAGCGTCTTTCTTTATTCCTTTTTTATTCATCCATATGATAAATAAAAAACTTACAGGAATTAAGAGAAAAACTCTTGATAGTTTTGATAATAAAGCAAATGCTAACGCGCTTTCTCCTGCTGGTGCGGCTGCTAAAGCAACATTTGCAATTTCATGTAAACTAAGCCCGACCCAAGTACCGTATACTGAAGGTCTAAGATGTAAGATAGGAAAGAGGAAGGTATAAATAATTGAAAATATCGTTCCTACTAGTGCAATGATTCCGACCCCAATTGCAGTATCTTCTTCTTTGGCTTTCATAATTGGTGAAATAGTAGCGATAGCAGCAGCACCACATATACCTGTTCCAATACTTAATAGTAATGAAAGATTCATGTCTGCTTTTAGCCATTTCGCAATCAACATTAATACAATAAAGGAAAAGAGTACTGTTAGGATACTTTTTATCAGAATCGTAAGACCTTGGTGAAAAATAACATTCATATTTAATTTTAATCCATATAAAACAATCGCTAGTCTTAGAAAGTATTTGGAAGAAAACTGAATGCCAATTCGTATCTTTTCTGGATATCCAAAAATTTGTCGATAAAGAACACTAAAGAGAATGGCGCATGCAAACGGTCCAATATAACCGAACTTCGGGATTTTAGATAATCCAAATCCGATACATGCGATGAAGATCGTAAATCCAATTCCAAGTAATAATGAGTAAAATTTCTCCTTAGATACATTTGGTTCTTTTGGATTTTCTTGTATGAATAAATTCGGTTCCAAATCGTTCATCTCCTAATCACAATTCAATCTATATCATTATCGTACGTGATGATTGACGATAAGAAAAATAAATGATTATGATAGTTATCATAAGTAAAAACGATACTAGGAGGTGAATAGATGGATCATTTACTTTTAGTTTTTATTGAAGTAGTTGAGAAAAAGAACTTTTCTCGTGCAGCAGAAGAGCTTCACATGACTCAGCCATCAGTCAGTCAACAAATTCAAATTCTCGAAAAAAATCTGGGAACAAAGTTATTAAATAGAACAAACAAATTTGTTGAGTTAACGAAAGCGGGAGAAATAGTTTACTCGCATGCAAAAGAAATTACAGGACTGTATAAACGAATGTCGACTTTAGTAGATGATTTAATACATGAGGCAAATGGATTATTAAAAATTGGGGCAAGTTATACATTTGGTGAATATGTCCTTCCACATATATTAGCAAAATGTAAGCAACAATTTCCAAATGTTACTCCTTCTGTCCAAATTGGAAATACAAGAGAAATCGCTCAAGCAGTCTTAATGCATCATATTGATGTTGGAATAGTCGAGGGAGAGTATGTTCACCAAAATTTATTTATGGAAACAGTTGCTACTGACGAGTTGTATATCATGTCCGGAGTAGATCATCCTTTAGCAAAAAATAAAGTAGTAACATATGAACAATTAGAGCATGAAACCTGGATCGTTCGTGAAGAAGGGTCTGGAACTAGAGAGGCTACAGATCGTTTATTTGAAAAATTAAATATTAGACCAATGAAATTAGTTGAGTTTGGCAGTACGCAGTTAATTAAAGAAGCCGTAGAAGCTGGCCTTGGAATCAGTTATTTATCTGATCTAACAGTCAAAAAAGAAAAATTACTCAAAACCATAGTATTATTGAGTGTAGAAGGTACACCGATAAAAAGGAATTTCTCAATTTTAACTGAACCAATACAATTGCAAACTAAGTCAATGCAAGTGTTCATAGCGCTAATACAAGATTTTTATAAGAATCGAAAATAAAAACCTCCATAAGTAGTGGAGGTTTTTGTATTGATTTAGTGTTCCGTTAAATTACTTAATGAAACTTCTTTGTCATTATGAGGCTGATCTAGGGGATAAACTCTAGCGGTTGATTCATTTTTATTTACATGTTGAATATAAATTGGAACTCCATCACAAGTTACATTGATCATATTAGGTGAAGCAATTATTTCGAGTGCTCTTTCTGTATCCATTATAATGACCTCCTTTTATTTAGAACCCATCATATTATTTACGAATGCAATAAATAGTATTCAATAAACGTTTATGATTTCTAATTATTCTTTTTAAACATTTGCTTTTCTTGTTGTATGATAGCGATAGAAGCAAAAAGTAAGATTGTACTGCACATAAAAATTAAACAAAATAAACCAAATAATATATTCATATTTGTTCCTCCTTTTTCAATTAAAATTAGCGTAAAGTATGGAACTGGTTTCATAGCAAGAAAATTTTTGAAAAGGTGAAATTATGTCTAATATTAAAGATATCGCAAGGATTGCTGGTGTTTCAGTTACTACTGTTTCAAGGGTATTAAACAATGAACCTTATGTTAGTGATGAAAAGAGAAATGCCGTATTACGAGCAATGGAAATAACGAATTATCAAAGAAATTTAAATGCTGTTAACTTGAGTAAAGGGAAAACTCATTTAATTGGTGTAGTCGTACCGTATTCAAATCATCCGTATTTTGGATTATTAATAGAGGGAATTTCAATAGAGGCGATTAAGAAAAATTATAAGCTTGTATTATTTCAAACAGATTATCATAAGGAGCGAGAGTTGGAAGCACTTGAAATGTTGAAGCATAAACAAATAGATTCTCTCATTATCTGTTCAAGAATCTGCCCTTTAGAAGTAGTTGAAGCTTACTTAGAATATGGGCCGGTAATCTTATGTGAGGATACAAGGTATACAAGGATTTCATCAACTTTTGTTGACCACTATAAGAGCTTTACCATTGCTTTGGAATACATGTACAAAAAGGGACACAAAGAAATTGGCTATTGCATCGGACGCAGTAGTGGTACAAATAGTCTTCAAAGAAGTTTAGCATATAAGGATTTCCTGCATAAATACAACTTACCTTACAATGATGAACATATTATTAAGAAATGTAGTTATTTTGAAGATGGGGAACGAATCGTTAATACGTTAATTGAATTAAAAAATAGACCGACAGCTTTACTAGTTACGAGTGATCAAGTAGCAGCAGGGATTCTAACTTGTTGTAATGAGAAAGGCATTGTCATCCCAGATGATCTAGCAATTATTAGCTTTGATAATCAACCAATTGCCAAATACATGAAACTAACAACTGTTGAAATGCCTATAAAAGAAATGGGTCAAAAGCTATTACAACAAGCGCTAATTAATGAACAATCGCAAGTAGAGATGTCAGTTAAGTTGATTGAACGTCGTACTGTATAAATAAAAATTGAAATGAAAAAGCACGACCTATTCCTAATCAAAATCTTCATTGAAGGTTTGACTTGGAATGGTCGTGCTTTTCTATAAATTCCACCCGCGAGCATGCTCTCTTACAATTTCTAAAAACTTTCTAGCCGCGTGGGATTGCCATCTGTTTTTATGCCATGACATGATTGTAAATACACTGCCAAGATTTGTATCCCATTTAACAGATTGCATTTTTCCTTGTTCAATTTCTTGGTGCGCTGTAACAAGTGGTAGCATAGAAATGCCTAACCCACACATTACGCATTGTTTAATTGCTTCGACACTCCAAAACTCAATTCCAGTTTTAGTTTGGATTCCTTTACTAATCAAAAATGCTTCGAAATAATCTCGATAGCTCCCTTGTTCTGTCAGTAAAATATTTTCATTTTCATGAATTGTAAATGAAGAAAGTGTTCTAGTTGAGTCAGAGTGAGGTGGTAATAGAATGACAAGTGGTTCTTCAACTAGTGTTTCCATCGTTAATTCAGGATCAGTAACTTTAGCTTGTAAGAAAAATGCGATATCAAGTTCGCCCCGTTTTAATGATTCTTGTAGGTCCCAGCATGAACCAGACTTCATAATAATGTTTACTTTTGGGTATTTTTTTCGATAAGCCTGGATGATAAATGGGAGTCGGTAAATCGTTAATGACTCAGGTGCACCAATTCGGAGGGTGGCAGTTTCTTCTTTATCCATTTGAAAAACATCCTTCGCTTTTGAATATAGTTGAATCATTTCTATCGCATGTGATAAGAAATGCTCACCTACTTCTGTTAATTGCACCTTTTTACCGATTCGATTAAATAATGGTACGCCTAGTTCTTGTTCTAATGCTTGGATATGTGCTGTTACAGTTGATTGTGCATATCCTAAATGAATTGCAGCCTTTGAGAAACCACCCATATCTACAATCGATTTAAAAGTAATCAAATGGCGAATTTCCATAGTAACCTCCAATTATCGGGAAATCCGATGGTTTATATCATAACTATTCATTTTACCGATTTAATGATGTTTCATATACTTAAAGTATACGAGATTAGTATTTGATTCAATAACTTTTGAGGTGATTTATGAAAAATCGTAAAATTGGATTTTTATTGCTCAGTGGTTTAATGGTTGGACCTATTCTAGGTTCGGGTATCATTATATTGCCTCCAGCAGTTTTTAATACAGCTGGAAATTACGCAATATTTGCTTGGATGATTATGTTAGGCTTGAGTATGTTATTTGCACATATGTTTGGAAAGCTAAGCTTAATGATCCCTGGAGATTCAGGGGTACCTTTAGCAGTTGAAAGAGCATTTGGGACACAAATAAAAAACCTATCAGCAATTTTCTTTTTACTTGCAGTTTGTTTCGGACCAGTTGCTGTATTAGGAACAGCAGGACATTATTTACAGCTCCTTACATCACAATCACTTTTTCACGAAAAATGGTTAGCACTAGGACTTTTGTGTTTTGTATATTTAATTTTAACTAGAAATATAACGGATGTCGGTAAGTTTGCATTTATTATGTCTACGTTTATTGTTGTAACTCTATTAGTGGGAAGTTTGCACACATTATTTACAGTAGATGGGAACATCACATTATCGAAACCAATTACTGTTTCTGATTTTGGTCAAAGCTTACTTCTGTTATTTTGGGCATTAATTGGATGGGAAGTCATTGGTAGCTACTCGCTAGAAGTAAAAACGCCTGAACGAACAATCCCAAAAGCAGTTGCTTTAAGCTTTTCCATTATTGCCGTTGTCAGCCTTACGGTTGCACTCGCTTTTCAATGGATTCACTCAGATTCCCAAAGTACAGCAAATCAATCGCTAGCACCTTTGCTTGAAAGCTTATTTGGAAATTGGGCCACTCCAATCATATCAACAATTACAATCGCATTATGTATTAGCACTGTCTTACTTGTCATAGGAGCAGTATCAAGACTGATTTCAGATCAAGCTAAAAATGGCTTATTGCCAATATGGTTATCGCACAAAAATAAAAATAACGTTGCTACCCGCGGTTTACTAAGCTTGTTTTGTATTCATCTTATTGTGTTTACACTTTTCTTTCTGAACATCATTTCCATTCAGCAACTAGTAGCAATTGCGAACGCTTTCTTCCTATGTAATGCTTTACTCGGCGTCTTAGCATGTATGCGAATTTTCGATTCATTATTATTAAAAATTGGGTCCGCAATTCTAGCAATTTGCTTTTTTGGTATATTATTATTTTCGTCAATTTATATTTTATTAGCAATTGTTGTAGTAGCAGTTTACTTTACTTGGCTACAAAGAAAAGAGTCAATGAAAGAGCAAAAAATGCTATGTCAGGTAGGAAATGACTTGTAAGAACAATCAGAAATGTCTATGTAGAATAAAATGTGAAAACGAAAAATACCAAGCTTAAATAATAAATAATGCATAGAATAAAGGAAAAAGATCACAAAATTTTAAGTGATCTTTTTTTATTTTTTCTCGAGGAATTTTACTAGAAAAATATAGAAATACATTACTATATTTTAATTTTTTCATTAAAATTCAAAATCTATAATACTTTACTTTCAATAATTTGCTAGTTATAATGAAACAAATTTGATAATTAGTGTGTCCTTCGGGGTCGGGTGAGAGTCCCAACCGGCGGTGTTGTATAAAATTATTTTTATACTAAGCCCGTGAGCTGCATATGATTTTTATATGTTTGCTGATCTAGTTAGAATCTAGAGCCGACAGTATAGTCTGGATGGGAGAAGGATGGAGTGCATATATTAATACGAGTTTGATTTTTTCAAATTACGATTGATATAGGCTTAATTTGTTGTGTCTTTTAATCAATTGCACAACAATAAACGACGTAACAATCATGTAAATCTATGAATTGTTTAAGCGTTTATTTAAGTATGCTTCCTTTCTTAAACATCTAAAGCCCCTTAAGTACATTCTTAAGGGGCTTTTTCACTTTTTCAAATTAATTTGAATTAGAGGGTGTGATAAGTTGGATCAACTATTTATGAAATTAGCTATTGAACTTGCGAGCTCAACAATTGGGCAAACAAGTCCTAATCCACCAGTAGGAGCTGTGGTTGTAAAAGACGGATCAGTAGTTGGAGTAGGGTGTCATGTAAAAGCGGGTGAACCACACGCAGAGGTTCATGCTTTAAATATGGCTGGTACAAAATCGGTTGGGTCAACTGTTTATGTAACATTAGAGCCATGCAGTCATCAAGGTAGAACACCACCATGTGCGGATTTGTTAATTGAAAAGAAGGTTAAAAGGGTTGTAATAGCCATTCAAGATGACAATCCAAAGGTTAGTGGAAAAGGAGTTTCAAAGTTAAAAGAAGCTGGAATTGAAGTAGAGGTTGGTGTTTGTCATGAGGAAGCTAAGAATCTATATAAAGGCTTCTTTACGTTTATAAACAAAAAAAGACCGCATATTACTTTAAAAGCAGCGCTTAGCTTAGATGGAAAACTGTCCACATATTCAGGGGATAGTAAATGGATTACTGGTTCAAAAGCTAGAGAAAAAGTACATGAAGAACGTCGTATACATGATTGCATTTTAGTAGGCGTTGGAACTGTTCTTAAAGATAATCCATCTTTAACAGTACGATTGGAACATGAAACTAAACAACCTGTTCGAGTCATTTTAGATTCTAGTTTAAGAACGCCAATCGATTCGAAAATAGCAAATACGATTGATACAAAAACGATAATTTTTGTCGGTAATCAAATAACTGGAAAACAACTAATTCCTTATCAAGAAAAAGGAATTGAAATAATAAAAACAAGTGAATCTAAGGTTAAGGTTCGAGAAGTCATTTCTCTTCTAGCAGAAATGGGTTACCATTCCATTTATGTAGAGGGTGGAAGTGAGATTCATACTTCTTTCATAGAAGATAATTTATTTGACGAACTAATACTGTACTATGCACCCAAACTGATTGGTGGCATCCACAATGGTAATCTATTAAATGGTTTAGGCAATGAAATGATGAAGGATGTTACTAATTTAACAGTATTATCTGTCGAAACAATTGGAACTGATATTCGAATGCATCTTCAAAACGAGGTGAATTAACTTGTTTACAGGAATTGTAGAGGAAATTGGAACTGTAAAAAATACAGTCAATAAAGGACAAACATTAGTCCTAACAATTCAAGCAAAAAAAATCCTTGATGATGTTCATTTAGGGGATAGTATTTCGATAAACGGAGTCTGTTTGACAGTGACTAGTTTTACAAAAGACGAATTTACAGTAGATGTTATGCCAGAAACCTATCAATCTACTAATCTAAAAATGTTATCAAATCATCATAAAGTAAATTTAGAACGTGCAATGGCTGCAAACGGCAGATTTGGTGGACATATTGTTTCCGGGCATATTGACACAACGGGTGAAATACTAGCGATTAAACCTCTTGAAAATGCAGTTATTTATAAACTTAAAATTCCAAGTTCTTATTCGAAATATTGTTTAACAAAAGGGAGTATTACAATTGATGGTACGAGTTTAACAATATTTAATGTTGAAAATGAAGTCATTACCATATCACTGATACCTCATACTCGTTTTCATACAATATTGGGAAGTAAAAACGTAGGTGATACGATCAATATTGAATTTGACTTACTAGGTAAATATGTTGAGAAGATGCTTGGATTACAAGAAATAAAAAAAGAATCAAATATAACAACTTCATTTTTATCCCAAAATGGCTATTTATAAAGGAGTAATCACATGTTCTCTAAAATAGAAGAAGCAATTGAAGATTTAAAAAAAGGCAAAATTGTCATTGTTTGTGATGATGAGGATCGTGAAAATGAAGGCGACTTTGTTGTCATTGGAGAGTATGCGACGCCAGAGAATCTTAACTTTATGGCTACTTATGGTCGTGGATTAATTTGTGTCCCATTATCAGAGGAAATTGCTAATCAGTTTGAGTTGAATCCTATGGTAACAGAAAATACAGACACGCATGGGACAGCTTTTACAGTAAGCATTGATCATCATACTTCAACAACTGGTATTTCTGCATTTGAACGATCGAATACTGTTTTACAGTTATTAAATGAAGATGGAAGTGCGAAAGATTTTCGCAGACCAGGGCATATGTTTCCTTTAATTGCGAAAAGTGGAGGAGTCATTGAGCGACCAGGTCATACAGAGGCCGCAGTAGATTTAGCACGTCTCTGTGGATCTAGGCAAGTTGGAGTCATCTGTGAAATTATGAATGATGATGGAACGATGGCAAGAGTACCAGAATTAATTCATATCGCTAAGAAGTTTCAGTTAAAAATGATAACGATTAAAGACTTAATTGAATTTAGACAAAAGAATGAAAAGCTAGTAAATAGAGAAGTTGAAATAAAATTACCAACTGATTATGGTGATTTCAAAATGATTGGTTATTCCAATACAATTGACAATAAGGAACATGCGGCTATTGTGAAAGGAAAAGTTGAGGATGGTAAGCCAGTCCTTGTAAGAGTTCACTCTGAATGTTTAACAGGCGATGTGTTTGGATCATGTCGTTGTGATTGTGGACCTCAATTACATTCTGCTTTAAGCATGATTGAACAAGAAGGAAGAGGCGTAATCATTTATTTGCGACAAGAAGGAAGAGGTATCGGTTTACTAAATAAACTAAAGGCCTATAAACTTCAAGAAGAAGGCCTTGATACAGTTGAAGCGAATCTTCATCTAGGCTTTGAAGCAGATTTAAGAAATTACGAAATTGCTTCTGAAATGTTAAAAGACTTGGGGATTACGAAAGTCAATTTATTAACAAATAATCCACATAAAATTGAAGAGTTAACAGCTTATGGGATATCAATTAATGAGCGGGTTCCTCTGCAAACTGAAATGAAAGCAGATAACGAACAATATTTACAAACTAAACTTGAAAAAATGGGTCATTTACTAAACTATTAATAGGAGAGATTGATATGAAAATTGAAGGAAATTTAATAGGATCTGGATTGAAAATTGCAGTTGTTGTTGGACGTTTTAATGAGTTCATTACATCAAAATTACTTGGTGGTGCACAAGATGCATTACAACGTCATGGTGTAGAAGAATCAGATATAGATATAATTTGGGTGCCAGGTGCATTTGAAATACCACTTATCTCTAAAAAACTTGCAGATACAAAAAAATATGATGCGATCATTACACTAGGAACGGTTATTCGCGGAGCAACAACTCATTATGATTACGTATGTAATGAAGTAGCTAAAGGAGTTGCTTCAATTTCACTTCAAACTGGTATACCGGTCATTTTCGGTGTTCTTACAACTGAAAATATCGAACAAGCAATTGAAAGAGCAGGTACAAAATCAGGAAATAAAGGTTGGGATGCTGGTATATCTGCAATTGAAATGGCGAATTTATTACGAGAGATCAACTAATAACACAATTTACAATAAGGAGAGGCTTCTATGCCTCTCTTTTAATTTTTTTTCGTCATTTGAATACACTCTTGAATTGCGCTAATGACTAATTCTGGTTCGGATAGCTGGGGAAAGTGACCACTTTTAGTAGCTAATATGTGTTTACCTTGATTACTAAGTTTTACAAGATTCATTTGATTCGTTCTTCTGATTTGAAAAGCACGCTCAGGCATCATCTTTGGCATTTTATCACCAGAAACTACGAGTAACGGTACATCAGGAAAAGAACCTGCTTGCTGTATTTGTCTAGCTGTTTCTTCTACAAAATTGACTTCATTCCATTTTTTATGCGACGAAAATGAGTCGAATGCTTTTAAGATTTTATTCATACCACGGATGAGTGGACCTTGTGTTTCATTAATACTTAAGTCCTCAGGATGACTAGAATCCAACAAAACGACCCCTGCAATTTCATCTGGATATTGTCTAGCAAACAAGTTGGCATACAACCCCCCTAAGGAATGGCCAACTAGAATATAAGGAGGGCTAACATTTATTTCCTTAAGTAGTTGTCTTAGGGTGTTCACAATAAAATTTCCATGTTGGGGACTATTAGGCTGATCGCTTTTTCCTACACCTAATCGATTATATGCTAAAACAGAAGTCTCCTCAGCTAACTCGTGAAATACTTTATACCATCCTTCAATTGGACCACTTCCTCCATTTATGAGGATGACTGTAGGTATTCCTTCGCCTAATCGAGCGAATTCGAGCATACCGCTATTCGTCAAAACCTTCTTTTTTTGAATCTGCTTCATATTTGCACCTCATTATTGTTTATTGTTCGTTCCTGTCACAGAATCACCGCGAATCAATTGTATGTTGTTTCAAAAGAGATTGGAATTGTTACTGTGTTATATGTATTTATTTATAAGAAAAAAGAATGAGATTAATTGAATAGTAATTTTCTGAATGGGACACTTGATACAATAAGAAAGTTTGACGCTAAGGTGAGTACTCTTTAATTTAGTACAACTTACGCTAAGCAAATGGATCAGTTTCGTTCATTATGTCTAACGCATGAGTTAGTTGAAAAAGTAAAGTTTACAAAATTGTTTGTTTCCAATATTATACATTAACTTATTTAACTAGACTGTCATTCTAAAAATAAAAAAAACGACAAAAAGTAGATCTTTTATGTGTAGTGAAGTCTAAGTAATCAGAATCAATGATCGGATTTGAATATTGTTGCTAAATATTTATATCATAACTTTACATATTAAGAGATAGATGTTCCTACTTTTTTATATATTTAGCGTAAGTTTTAACATAGTTTTTTCTATAAATATATTTATAGATAAATCATTATTTTGTAATTTGTTTTATGGATATATTTGTTTTAATATTCAGTGTGTAAGATAAAAACATTAGGAGGAAACTTATATGTCAAAAAAAGTATTAATGGTTGTAACTAGCCATTCTAAGATAAATAATGAAAAAGAAACAGGGATTTGGTTATCGGAGTTTGCCGAAGCTTATGTTGAATTTAATAAGCAAGGCTTCGATGTAACAGTGGCTAGTCCACTTGGTGGAATGGCTCCAGTTGATCCAAATAGTATTGACAGTAGTACACCACAAGAGATGATTGAAATGAAAGAGATTTTGCAGAACACAAATAAGATTGAAGACATTCATTTTAGTGAATATGATGCAGTTTTCTTACCAGGTGGACATGGTACGATGTATGATCTACCATACAACTTAAAACTTCAAACAGTACTTCGTGATTTATATGAAGCAAATAAAATTGTTGCAGCAGTTTGTCATGGACCAGCGGGGCTAGTTGGCGTAACTTTATCAAACGGTCAGTTATTAGTTTCCGGAAAACAGGTTAATGCATTTACAGATGCTGAGGAAAAAGAAGCTGGGATGGATCAAATGATGCCGTTTTTATTAGAAAGTAAGCTACGAGAGCTTGGTGCACAATTTGTGACAGCTCCAAACTGGAGTTCTCATGTAGAAGTAGATGGTAATCTTATAACTGGTCAAAATCCACAATCTACTTTAGCAGTTGTTCATGCAGTAATTGAAAAACTTGCATAATAGAATAAAAGGTTGATATCTTCTAAGAAGATATCAACCTTTTATATTTTCTTAAATAAGTAAAATATGAATGATTTTGAAAAGATGCAAAATAATGTTTATACTCATATTCGTATAGCCTTTATGATGTAAAAGATATTAAGTCATTTTTAAATAGATATTGGTAAAAACTATTCGTTAAGAAAGGAAATAAAATGGTTGATTTTGAATGGTACCGGAGTTTTATTAGTATTTACAAGCATAATTCTGTTTCTGAAGCTGCCAAGGAAAGAATGATGACACAACCAGCGATGAGTCAGCATTTATCAGCTTTAGAAGCAGAAGTTGGGCAACCTTTATTTAATCGAATCTCACGTAAAATGATTCCTACTGAAAGAGGGAAAGAGTTTTATTCGGAAATTGTGCCGTTAATCGAAGCGTTAGAGAATAAAACGCTAGAACTTAAACTGATCACTTCACCTACTTGTCCTGTCATTAGATTTGGATCGGCAATTGAGTTTTTTCAGGAACGAATTCAACCCATATTAAATAATGAAAATTTCCGCTTTATTGCTCATTTTGGATTAGCTTCGGAATTAATCGAGTCTTTAAAAGAGGATAAAGTAGATCTGATTGTTACATCAAAAAAATATCACCAATTAGGAATAGAATATACTAGTCTATTTGAAGAGGAGTTTGTTTTGGTAGCTCCAAATGAATTATTTATTCCTGATTTTCAAAATAAGGTTGAAATGGAAAATTGGTTAAATGAACAAAACTGGTTAAGCTATGGTTTAGATTTACCAATTATTAGAAGGTTTTGGAGAGAATTTTTCAACAAACGACCTCTAATCAGACCGGTGCATATTATCCCAAATTTACATGCTTTATTGAATAGCGTTGAAATGGGTTTAGGAATTACGTTGATTCCAACTTATTTAATTGAGAGTTCAATGAAAGATCAGAAAGCAAAAACGATATTAACAAATTATAAAATACCGAACGAACTCTACCTTGCTTATCAAACAAAACATAAAAGTTCACCTGAGATTATTGAAATGATTAATACAATAAAGGAAGTGTGTGAAACGCGCTAATCACCTAAACAAGAGTATATAAAAATCGATTTATAAAATCAAAATCCCAATAAAAAATGATTATTTCAGATTTAATACTTGGATATCTGATAGAGAAGATTTGGAATAGGAGCTTCGTTCTAATCGAAGTTCCTTTATTTTTTGTTTATTTATCTAATGTATGATTACTTTTTTTTATTAATTGGGACATTTCCCCAATCGGCTCTATAATCAATTCTTGTATTAATATCAACTTCAATACACTCTAAATCTGTATTTGATAATAGTTCATCTAGGATCATTTTATTACTTCCTATTAATGAAAAATCAAGATCATAATCAGTACATAAACACCAGCTTCTATCTTCTGGCCACCAATAAGTAGGTGATCCCCATAATCCATTTAAATCGTATAAATTAACAACATCTTCTAATTTACCACTAAAGAGTAGATCATCACCGTACCAATCCCCTGTTTTTAAAAAATAATAGTGAAAATAACATTTTTGTTCGTTGGTCATTTTTTTAAAGATTTTCATTAATTCTATAACTAAATTAATTTCCATATTTCCTTCATCTGGAGATATTATATATCTTGGTAAACTACCAAATATTTGACTGAAAGTGTCCATACTTATTTCTTTGGTAAATTTAACATTAAATTTTTTTGCTAAGTCCTTGTATAACAATCTCTCACCAATATTAATTTCCTCGTCATTTTGACATTGACTCCATAAGAGATGTTCATCGCTAATATTTTTATCACGATGTATTGGATGTAGAATCTTACAGTAATGACTATAACCTTTTGGAATGCAATGAGATACAAAATGTCCTTTATGTTGAGGCGAACTAATTTCCAATTCATCAATATTTAACTTTATCCAGTCAAACCGTTCAAGAGATTCTTTAATCATTTCATCATCTCCTCTTCATAGTAAAAGTAACGATATTTTATATTATACTAATTTATTTTTATTTAACTATCTTGCCGATTAAAGATATTAATTTCTTACCACATTAACAAACTTAAAAAAAACTAAGTATAGGCGTTATTCTTTAGATTTGTTTAACAATGAAACTATATGGTAGTGTTAAGAAAAAGTAGAGATTTTAATCTTTTAAAAAATTCGTTAACAAGGTTTGATTCTTAACTGTACTATACATGGAGGGTAATGTAGAAAATGGTTTTTATTATTATTTTATTGGTGGTCGTTTTGGTTGCTTTTCTGTTTATGAATAACTATCCACATTTCGGTAAGTCATACTCGAAAGAGAAACGACAAACCTTTCAAAAGTTAAAGAACTATCAGAATGGAAAATTTCAAAATCAAATTCCTACTAGTATGAGTTCAGATTTGAGAACCACTTATACAATGTTAAGAGATTTTGTAAAGAGTAATCCGAATAGAAAACCAAGTGCTCCAATTCCAATGACGGATGTGAAGAAGTTTAGTTTGTCAGATCAAAATGAAGCAAAAATAACTTGGTTTGGACATTCAGCTGTATATATTGAAATTGATAAAAAGAATATTTTAGTTGATCCAATGTTTGGTAATGTTCCATCGCCATTCCCTCAATTTGGAGGAAAACGATATAGTGGCGGTTTGCCGTTCGAGATAGCTGATTTACCTGTTATTGATGCAGTTATTTTGTCTCATGATCATTATGATCATTTGGATTATGGAACAATTCAAAAAATAAAACAGAAAGTAAAACATTTCATTGTACCACTTGGAGTAAGGGGGCATCTTGAAAGTTGGGGAGTGGCATCAGACAAAATATCAGAACATAATTGGTGGGATGAATTTACATTTGAAGGTTTAACAATTGCGTGTACACCTGCTAGACATTTTTCAGGGAGAAGTCTAACTGATCGAAATGCTTCTTTGTGGTGTTCATGGATTATTATGAGCGGTCAGCATAAAATCTTTTTTAGTGGTGATAGTGGATATGCGTCGCATTTTAAGGAAATTGGTGAAAAATACGGTCCGTTTGATGTTGCATTAATGGAATGTGGGCAATACGATGAACGATGGTCTGCGATCCATATGCTGCCTGAGGAAACAGTCCAAGCATTTATTGATGTGAAGGGAGAAGTACTAATACCAATTCACTGGGGTGCATTTACGCTAGCATTTCACGATTGGTATGACCCAATTGAAAGAGTATCGAAAGCTGCGAAGCAAAATAACTTGAACATTGCTACTCCTAAGATAGGTGAATTGATGAATATTAGTACAAAAGAATTTCCGACTTCAATTTGGTGGAAATAGTACTGTTGAAGAAGGATGTTCTGTCAGTATACAGAATTATTACTACATTATAGTAGAAAGAAGTGATGATGATGGGCGTTTTAAAGGAAAGTGCGCAAATTGTACAAGACGTGATTATTCAATCAGGGTATAACAATCAAGTGATTGAATTGCCACAAAGTGCCAGAACTGCACAAGAAGCAGCAGATGCATTAAATTGTAAAGTGGCTCAAATTGCCAAGTCAATTATCTTTCGATTAGTGGAGAGTAATTATCCTGTATTAGTGATTGCAAGTGGTGTAAATCGAGTTAATGAAAAACAAATTGAATTGCAGCTGAATCAAAAATTGGGTAAAGCAGATGCAGAGTTTGTTCGTGAACACACTGGTTTTGTAATAGGTGGCGTGTCACCTATCGGGCATAAAAATTCACTCATAACGTTTATAGATGAAGACTTATTTCAATACGAAGAAATTTGGGCCGCAGCGGGGCATCCAAAAGCAATCTTTCAACTAACACCAAATGAACTGCTTGAAATGACTAAAGGAACAGTAGTAAATATAAAATAATTAGATTTTATTAGACATATAAATGTATGGATACGAAGTTAGCATTTTCGAGACATGACATAGTTATATGTCTTTTTTATTGTTAGAAATCATTAAGATCTTTATGAAAGTGAGTTGAAGCTAAAGATGGAAAATTTTATTTGTACTACTTGTGGCATCCAATATGATAGCTCAATGAATTATCCGAAATCTTGTTTAATCTGTAATGAAGAAAGACAATATGTAAACCCGAATGGTCAATCATGGACCACATTAGAATCTATGAAAATAGGAAAATATCAAAATAACATAATACAAGAAGAGGATGGATTATATAGTATAAAAACGAGTCCAAAATTTGGAATTGGTCAAACAGCCTATCTGATTCAAATGGATGGATTTAATATTTTATGGGATTGTATCACTTTACTTGATGATCATACGATAGAAGCGATAAATCAGTTAGGAGGAATTGATGCGATAGCGTTATCTCATCCGCATTATTATTCAAGTCAGATCGAGTGGGCAGAAGCTTTTGATGTTCCTATTTATATACATGAAGATGACAAAGAGTGGGTTGTAAGGACCACTGATCGAATTATTTTTTGGTCTGGAGAAACATATGAACTACATAAAGGAATTGTGCTTCATCGTTTAGGAGGTCATTTTAAGGGAGGTGCAGTATTAGAGTGGAAAAATGGAAATAAACAGAAAGGAATTTTATTAACTGGAGATATTATACAAGTCGTTGCTGATCCAAATTGGGTTAGTTTTATGTATAGTTATCCAAACCTAATCCCACTTCCAGCAAGTAAGGTTCAAGACATTTCAAATGCTGTAAACAAGATGGCATTTGATAGAATTTATAATGCGTTTCATGGAGTCGTAAAAGAAAATGCAAAAAATGTGGTAAGTAAATCTGCTAGCAGATATATAGATGCATTAAATGGTAAACTGTTTAACACTTAAGATTCTTATCAGAACAAAAGGACCATAATGAATGGTCCTTTTTTGTATTTATATCTACGAAATAATTATTCATTTATTGATAACTGTTGTTGCTTCTCAATCTTATTTTGTTTGAATGCAGATGCAAATAATATAATAGTAGAAACTGATGCAATCCAAACTAATATGACCATTGAATGACTGAATGATAGTTCCTTACCAAAGTAGAAGATTTCCCTTAAACCATCAGCTCCAAATCGCATCGGAACCCATGAATAAATCCAATCATGTGTAAAGTTTGGTAGAAGCTCTGGTGCCATTCCTATAATTGATCCGGCAAAGAAGAAAATTAGAGCAAATAGGCCAACTCCCCCAAATCCAATCAAAGACATAACTGCAGATATTAATATGTGGAAACTAAAATATGCAATCGTTAAGTAAAGCGCAGTATCTATGAAGCTAGGTATTGTAAATCCAATCCAATCTGCCATTAACGTAATTCCGAACCCAGCTACAAATGCTAAAATAATGGCTAAAGCGACTTGTTCAAGGATTACGTTTAATTTATTAACTGATGTTGTCATATTTGTTTTCTTTTTACCTAAGAAGATAATAACAGCCCCAATTAAGCTAGACATCCATAAAGGAGTAATTAAAATGACTGGTGCATTACCATTCGCTGTATGTGTACCAATTTCATTTACATTTTCGATTTTGTTTAGTATTGGACTTGCTAAAACACTTGCTTGTTTTACAGATATTAAAGTGTTATTTTTCTCTAATTCGCTTAAAACTTCGGTACGTATATTCATACTTAATTGATTCACTACATTGTTTAGGATTTGGCCAGCCATTGTAGATGCATTAGCATTCATCCCTTGATTTAACAATACTTTTATCTCAATTGGTGATGGACTAATAGTTTTTAATGTAGCTTGTTTTTGACTTAAATCTTTTGGAAGAATTAGTGCTGCATAATACTTTTTATCATCTAGCCCTTCTCTAACTTTATCCTCACTAGATACTTGAATCCAATTAACAGCACTTTCCTTTTGGGAGTTTGTTACTTCATTTAATTTTGAAACCATAATCTTACCTAGATTGATCTCACCTTTTGTTGGAACAGTTATTCCTTCATCTTCATTTACAATTGCGATGGGCAGGTTTTTAGGTGTCGGGTTAACGGATGAAGCTAAAGTGAGTGAAAAGATAATGACAACAATTAATACTATAATTGGAGCAAATAACGCTTGTTTTTGTTTTAGTAAATTCATTTATATGCCTCCTTATTTGTTACGTAAATTACTAAACACCGTGTTGACTATTCTTATGAAGAAATATTACAATGGATTCTCATCAATCACAATAACCAATTAAATAGAAAATGTTCATTAATGAACACTTCCTCAGAATATGTTTAGGGAAATGAAAAAATGTATAAGGATGTTAAAAATGACACAAACATTACGTGAAATAAAGGTGGCCAAAACAAAACAATTAATTAGGGATACATTTGTAGAATTAATTGAAGAAAAAGGATTTGAATCAATTTCAATAAGAGATATTACAATGAAGGCTGGTCTTAATCGAGGCACTTTTTACCTTCATTATCAAGATAAGTATGATCTAATGGATAAAAATCAAAATGAAATACTCGTTGGTTTAAAAGATGCTTTGAAGGATATGAATCCGTCCGAGCTTTTTGAGCATTACGCTAATGATTTAAAATATCCACCAATCATAAAGGTATTTGAATATTTAACAGAAAATGCTCGTTTTATCAAAGTGCTGATTAGTTCGAAAGGTGATCCAGCATTTCCAAAGAAGATGAAAAATATATTAAAAACTGCATTATATGAGAAATTAGTAAAGTTAATTGGTACTGAAAATTCGCTTACGATACCTTATGAATATTCTACTGCTTTTATTTCATCGGCCTTTTTTGGTGTAATTGAACAATGGTTAGAAAGAGATGTCCCTCATACGCCGGAGGAAATGGCTGATGTGCATTTAAAAATTGTTAAATTCATAAGTCAAATCCTTGGTGGAATCGTTAAATAGAATTAAAAGATTATTTTATAAAAAAGAATGCGTTGAATTCCACTCCAGGATGCTCGCTTTCCATGGGGCGGGCGCTGAGCCTCCTCGGCGCTACTCGCCTGTGGGGTCTCAGCTGTCCCGCAGCTCCCATAGGAGTCGAGCATCCTTACGTTCCATTCTAGATCTTAATGAAAACACGATTATTTCTAAAAGCTTCCATTCAACTATTAAAAAAATAAATTCATATAAAAAAGAGTGTAGTATTCCACTCCAGGGATGCTCGCTTTCCATGGGGCGGGCGCTGAGCCTCCTCGGCGCTACTCGCCTGTGGGGTCTCAGCTGTCCCGCAGCTCCCATAGGAGTCGAGCATCCTTGCGTTCCATTCTAGATCTTAATGAAAACACAATTATTTCTAAAAGCTTCCATTCAAATATTTAAAAAATAATAAATACTCATATAAAAAAGAGTGTAGAATTCCACTCCAGGATGCTCGCTTTCCATGGGGCGGGCGCTGAGCCTCCTCGGCGCTACGCACCTGTGGGGTCTCAGCTGTCCCGTAGCTCCCATAGGAGTCGAGCATCCTTACGTTCCATTCTAGATCTTAATGAAAACAAAATTATGTCTAAAGCTTCCATTCAAATATTAAAAAAATAATAAATACTCATATAAAAAAGAGTGTAAAATTCCACTCCAGGATGCTCGCTTTTCATGGGGCGGGCGCCGAGCCTCCTCGGGCTACGCACCTGTGGTGTTTCAGCTGTCCCGCAGCTCCCATAGGAGTCGAGCATCTTTGCGTTCCATTCTAGATCATAATGAAAACACGGTTATTTCTAAAAGCTTCCATTCAACTATTAAAAAAATAACTCATATAAAAAAGGGGGTAGAATCCCACTCCAAGATACTCGCTTTCCATGGGGCAGGCTCTGAGTCTCCTCGACGCTACTCGCCTGTGGGGTCTCAGCTGTTCCGTAGCTTCCATAGGATTTTGAGTACGCTTGCGTGTCATTCAATTTCTTAATTAAAAACAAAAAAAGACCAAATCAAGTCGATTTGGTCTTCTCATTACTTGTCTAAAAATAATTTTGACTCTTAATCCAAAAACCATTAATGAAACAAGCCTTTTATTATTTTACGTCCTTGTTTCAGAGATTGCGGTACGCACTTTTTCAAATGAGGCTTTTGATTTGTGTTCGTTTAAAATCATAACGTTTACATATAAAGCATCGATAATACTTAGTTGAGCAATTCTAGATGCGAGTGCTTCCGGACGGTATTCTGTTTCTTCAGATGAGGTATACAGTGCAACGTCTACATTTTGGCTTAATGCCGATTTAGGAAAACCAGTTATACCAATCGTTTTGGCACCTGAATCTTTTAATACTTGTAGTATACGAATTGTGTCTTTGTTTGAACCTGAATGTGAGATGACGATTGCTAAATCATCCTTTGTAAGCTGTGAAGCGGCCATTAGTTGAAAATGTGAATCTGTGTATGAGTTTGCTTTTATGCCAGTTCGAATGAATTTGTGGAATGCGTCCATCGCAATAACTGATGAACCACCTATACCATAAAGCTCTACACGGTTTGCAGAAAGAATTAATTCTACTGCTTTTTTAAATGAAGAACCTTCCAAAATTTGTGCTGTATTTTCTAGTGTTCTTATATTAGATTTGAATATTTTATTGGCGATTGTAATTTCATCGTCGGTTTCATTGATTTTTTCATGAATTTGTTGAATAGGTGTCATAATTTCAGTCGCGAGTGCAATTTTTAGAGCTTGATAGCCTTTAAAACCAATTCGTTTGCAAAATCTGAAAACGGTTGCATCAGCGACATTTAAAATCTCAGCAATTTCAGTAATGGTACTGTGAATAATATGTTTTGGATTTTGTAGTATATAATCTGCAATCTTTTTTTCTTTGTCACTTAATCGTGCATAGTATGAACGGATTTTGCCTAAACTGTTGGTTTGTTCCATAGTTCTACACCCTTCAAATTGTTTAATAAATAAACATAAATTTTATATTGTTTTTAACTTAATAGTGTTCGTTTTTATAGAAAAATAAACTCCTCAAAATATATTATATAGGAAAGAAACAGATTTTTTAAATAATATGAAAGCCCTTTCTTGTGAAAAAATTCTTTTTTAGTCTGAGTTAACGAAAAAAATTTTTTCAACGAAATATTTTTATGATTATTTTATAGTATTTAGCTTAGATGAAGGTAAGAAAATGCTCAATCTGTGCATAGTTGAAAATGAAAGCATGATTAAGTAGAGCATTTTTTTCATTCTAAATATATTTGTATAATGTCTGACAAGTTTAATTACTAAATGATTACAAAAAATAGTCTAAAAGAAAGAGTCCCTTTTTGGGACTCTTTGTCTTTTTTTAACAAATTTTAATTCCCTTAGGTACATCTTCTTAATTCGTAAAAGTATTAGAGGATATTAATTTTCAAGAAAGAATACATAGATAGATAAAAAGATAAAGAGGATGTTTAAGGGGGGCGAATAATGTTAGAAGGTGAAATCATTAAATTTTATCGAGAAAAAATGGGTCTTACTCAAGCAATGCTTGGGGAAGGAATATGTACAACGACGCATGTAAGCAAAATTGAACGAGGAAAAACTGCATATTCCCCCGACATTATTACGTTATTTTCAGAAAGACTAGGAATTGATATACATCAAGAAATACAGTCCTTCCATCTCATTGAAAATCTACTTCATCAGTGGCTAGATGCATTGATTATGAAAAAGGGACAACAAATAGAAGCTTTAAAAGCAGAGCTGGATCAAATGCATTTTATTGCTTATACCCAATATGCTGCACATTATTATTTATTAAAGGCGCGATATTATTTTCATCATCAAAATTTAGAATTAGCATTTCAAACAATAAATGATGTGGAAAAAGAATTTACAGAGCTATCTGCATTTGAAAAAAACTTACTATATCACTTAAAAGGAATGTATTATATTCAAATTAATGCTAGTTCTAGTAATGAAGACCATCAAAAAGCGATTCAATTATTAAAAAAGATCAATATAGATGAATATAGAAATGAAGAATACAATTACCATTTAGGTATTGCTTATCATTATGGAAAATCAAAAATATTGGCATATAAATATACAGAATTGGCATTAGCATATTTTAAAAGAACGAATAACTACTTATTAGCGATTAGTGCTGAAACAGTCATGCTACTTCAATATGGTAGTGAGGTTGAAATGGATTTTATTGAAACAGTTAAAAGATATACAGATTTAATTCATAACTGTGAAATATTAGGCGCACGTGATCGCAAAGCAATCCTCTTAAATAATCTTGGTGTTAAGTATTTTAAAAGACAAGAATATGATAAGGCACAAGAATACTTTGAGAAAAGTATGAATGAAACAGAAAATCAACAATCTATTATTTATTTACGACGGTTATGTAACTATCTTGAAGCAAGTACAGAAGGCGCACTATTACAAAAAGACATTCTGATAAAGAAGCTCAAAATCGGTGCTACTTTAGCAAAAATATTAAAAAGTCCAGTGCATACTATTTTAATTAAATTATTCAAATTGAAAGCTGAGAAAAATGACAGTAAGTATTATCAATTTTTAGTTGATGAAGCACTGCCATATTTTTATTCGACTAATAATAATTTTTATATCGAGCAATATGGAAAACAGCTTTATCTATATTATATTGAGACGAACCAATATCAAAAAGCTACTGAATTAGCCCAATCTGTTATTGTGTAAAAATATGAAATTCTTTATGAAATACATAGATGTTTAGACATAACTAGACATCTATGTATTTTTTATTGAACGTTTAAATATTTCAACACATTAGATTATTAGTCATTATAAATCAAATAGAAAAATAAAAAATTGGTTTATTTATCAAAAATACCCGTAGGAAAAATTGTTGATTTGTGTCGAAAACAGGGAAGACTTTGATAGAATCCTAGATAATTAACCCAATTGATAATACTCTTCTTATTTTTCATAATGAAACTAATACATATGAAGTTTGTTCAATGAATTTGAAGTTCAAGAGAAAATCGTTGATTTCAAATTCATCGTTCAAAATTTAAGTAGATCTTGGACTATGATAAATGGGAGGAAGAAAAATGGGGAAAAGTGTAGAGAAAGCGAAATTAATAAAAAGCCTTACAGTATTAGCCCTATCATCAAGTATTGTTTTATCGCCACTTGGTCAAACAATGGAGGTTACAAAAGCAGCAAGTTACACGAAGTCTGAAGATATACTGGCAAATTTAACAGCAGAACAAAGAAGTGCATTACACCAACTATCAGTTAATGAAGGGTCTGAACAACAGATTTCTTCAGAAATTGATTTGACATCTTCAAATCAAATAAATGTAATCGTTGAGTTTACAAATAAACCTGCGAAGGTAGCACAGATTGAAGCAAGTGTAGAAGGGAAGACATTAACAGTAAAGGAGGCATCAAAACTAGTAGATGAAGATCATTCTACTTTTACGAATGATGTCGGACAAGTATTAACAGACGATAAACAGAAAAAAATAAATTATAAAATTCATCGTTCTTATAAGCATGCCTTTAGTGGTGTCTCAATGAGTCTACCAGCAAATCAAGTTAAGAATCTTTTAAAATCAAAAGTTGTAAAAAAAGTTTGGAGTAATGAGAAGTTTACGATTGATCCACCCGCGGAGAACCAAGGAAATGAACAATTAAAAGCGGACGAATTTAATGTAGCGAACTATTCTCCATATGACAGTTTAGATCAATTACATGCAGAAGGCTATACAGGTAAAGGCGTTAAAATTGGTATTTTAGATACGGGTATGGATTATAACCATCCAGATTTAAAGGATGCATATAAAGGCGGATATGATTTCGTTGATAACGATAATGATCCGATGGAAACAACATATGAAGATTGGAAAAGTTCAGGACAACCAGAAGTAAACGGAAGTGCATATTATACGGAACATGGTACACATGTAGCAGGGATTATCGGTGGACGTGGAATCGTAGATAGTGAGTATTCATCTTTTGGTGCTGCACCAGAAGCAGACCTTTATGCATACCGTGTATTAGGTCCTTATGGTAGTGGAACGAGTGAAGGCATTATTGCCGGAATAGATAAGGCAGTGCAAGATGGTATGGATGTTATTAACATGTCTCTTGGCGCAACATTAAACGATCCGCTTTATGCAACTTCAATTGCCGTTAATAATGCTGTGTTAAGCGGTGTTACGACTGTTGTAGCTGCAGGTAATAGCGGTGATAAAATGTGGACACTTGGTTCTCCAGGATCTGCGGCATTAGCCTTAACGGTAGGTGCTTCATCTGTTGCTATTGATATTTTTCAATATAATGGTTCTATTGATGGGAAAAATTATAAGTTAAGACAATTAACGAAAAATTATAAAGATGATCTATCAGCTTTAAAAGAGAAAAATATTCAAATTGTTGATGTTGGCCTTGGTGATCCAAATGGATATAAAGGTCAAGATGTAAAAGGGAAATTTGTATTCATGAATCGAGGCGTTTATACATTAGATTCTAAAGTTGCATATGCAAAAGCTCAAGGTGCTGCAGGTGTAATTATGGCGAATGATGAAGCGAACAAAGCAGAAGGGGCAATTCAAACATTTTTAGGTGAATCAATGAATGCGATTCCTTCGTTTTCGGTAACATTTGAAGAAGGAAAAACGATTTCAACTGCCATTAAAGCAGGTAAAACAGAATTCACATTTGGTGATTTCAGTAAAATTCAAACAGCAGCTGATGAATTAGCAGCATTTAGTTCAAGAGGTCCTTCTAAAGTGAATTATGATATTAAACCAGAAGTAACTGCTCCAGGTGTATCGATTCTTGCGACAGTTCCATTTTATATAAACGATAAAACGGTTGATGGTTCGAAACCAGAAGACTATCAGTATGCATATGCACGACTATCAGGTACTTCAATGGCTACGCCTTATGTAGCAGGTGTATCAGCATTATTACTTCAATCAAATAAAGATCTTGAACCAGCTGATGTTAAATCAATTTTAATGAATACAGCAGACCCATTATCTAAGGAATATAGTGTATTTGAAGTAGGAAGTGGTCGAGTGGATGCATATGAAGCAATTCACTCAAATGTGGAATTCCAAGTAATGGACAAAACACCAACTATTATGAATGGAAAACAAAAAACGATAAAAGAATTAACAGGCGGAATTAGCTTTGGTTCATTTGGGTTTGATGATCAAGATGTAACTGATTCACGAAATGTTATCCTAAAAAATCGCAGTGAAAAAGCGAAAACATTTAAAGTAGATGTTAAATTCCAGACAGGCACTCGAGGATCATTAGATGCAGCAAAAAACAATGTAACGTTAGATGGACCTACTTCAGTGAAGGTAAATGGAATTAGCTCAAAAACAATCAATTTTAAATTTAACATTCCTAAAACAGCTGAAAAAGGAACATATGAAGGATATATTACGTTCACGAATAATGCAGATTCAACAGAACAATATCAAATTCCATTCGGTGGAAGAGTAGTGAATGAAGGAATAGATTTCTTTAAAGCAGATCCTTCATTTTCAACTGATACTTCTTGGCCTGCTAATGCGTTTCCGTTTCTTGGTTTTGAATTCTCTTTAAAATCTGAAATGAAGACTTTGGATGTGTTATTACATGATCCAACTACAGGCGAAGATCTAGGTTTAATTGGTTCATTTACACCGATTACACTAAATGAAAACCAAGAGTATTTTATTGGAAGAGGATTTAATTCAATTTATTATCCATTCACAGGTGACTCTAAAAATCCAATTAGCTATGATCCGAGCTTTGCGAAACCAGGTCATTATCAATTAAGAATGGTTGGGACAAATAATCAAGGGAAATCATTTTCAAAAGTATCGGATTTCATCTTTGATTTAGGAGCTCCAACGATGAAGACTAGTTTTGATTCTTTAGACCAAAAGGTTATTGAATACAAAGATAGTCAATTTGATGCAAATGGTGAATTTTTATATGACTTTAACATTCAGTTAAATGATCCTGAAACTGAACAAGCAAGTAAGCTAGGTTTACCAGTCGATCAATCAAGTAATTCAGTTGTATCGTTTTATAACAGTCCATTTCCAGCGAACCCAATCAAGACTGATAAAAACGGAAATTACAATGATCAAATTTTAGTTCGAAAACAATCTGCTCCATTACAAGTTCAGTTTTATGGTTTTGATGCAGCGAGAAACTTTACTGCTAACGCATCTAATATGTTAAGAGTTGTGTTTGTTGATCACAATTTACCGTATTTCTATTTAAAACCGAATAAACAAAACGTTAATACAGGTGATGCTGTAAACTATACTGTGCGCTCTAATAATGTTAAAAATTTAAAAACAACTACAATTACGATGAAAAAATATGATTATGCTTCAATTGAGAATGTTGTTGTTAATGATTCAGTTAAAGAATACGGTGATGCTGAGGTTAATGTAACATCTACAACAACTAATTACACATTTACATTTACTTATTTAGGAGATAAAGAACTACCAGAAGATTTACCGTTGTTTAATTTTGATTTAAAAACATCTAATAAGTTTACAAAGGAAAGTCCTTACTGGTATGGAATGAGTGCTTCTACGATTGATCAAGGAAATGTAGAGACGAATGATGTCTACGCTTATATGGAAAATTTTAAAATTAAGCCAACTTATTCAAGAATACAAGGAGTATTACAAGTTGAAGGTGGAAATGATCCGGTTACAGGTGAAATGAATTATGCAATAGATTTTAGTAAAGCTAATGCAAAAGTAACAGTTACTTCATACGACGGAAAAAATGTTATTGATGTGCCAATCATCGACAAATACGGTTCATATAATGCTGATGGAATTAAACCAGATAAAAATGCCTATACATTAACTGTAAATGTACCTGGTCATTTTACGATGAACCAAAAAGTTGTTTTATCTGATGAAGTTCGTGGGGAAACACTTGGTAAGTGGTATAGATATAGTTTATCAACAGCAGCGGCGGGCGATGTGAATAAAGATAATGTCATTGATGTTTTAGATGCGATTGAGTTACAAGATTTCTGGGGAACTAACAAAGCATCTGCTGATTTTAATTTTGATAAAGTAGTAGATTCTAAGGATATGAATTACGTTGTGAAAAACTTTGGGTTACAAAATCCAACTGTAGATAATGCGCCAAAAGCTAAGAACTCTTATAAAGGTAAAACATTGGAAAGTATTTTAAAAGAGCTTGGAATGAAGTAAGACAGGGGAAAAAGTAGTGTGAATTTTGTAAGATAGGTAATTGGACTTGAAAGGAGAAACCTTAGATTGGTTTCTCTTTTTTTTATTAGAAAATTGGGCTATTTTGGGTTTTTTTAATCATTTTTAATAAGATATTATGCCGATTTTTTAAAAACAATAATGTGAACCATTGCTATTTTAGGGAATCATTAACCCAATTGACCATAATTTGGATATTCTTGATAATTGAAATAGACAAAGTAAGCTTTGGTGAAAAGAATGAAAAAGAATACTGAAGGGTTTGATCCCTTTCGTATTCAAGAAACGAAAATCATTAGGCTTTACTTTTAGTTGAGAGATTTTTAGGAGGATGAACAATGGGGAAAAGAGTAGAAAAGAATAAGTTTTTAAAAAGCTTTACGGTTTTAGCTCTATCATCTAGTTTTGTTATGGCTCCACTATCAAAAGTAACAAATGTGTCAATCGCAGCAAGTAAAACAAAGACAGAAACAATACTTGCTAATTTAACTTCACAGCAAAGAGCTGCACTAAAAGAACTTTCAACGAACGAACAAACAGGTCTTCAAATATCTGATGAAATTGATCAAACGACTTCTAGACAAACTTCCGTTATTGTAGAGTTTTCTAATAAACCAGCAAAAGTTGCTCAAGTCGAAGCTAAGGTTGAAGGAAGGTCATTAACAGAGGTAGAAGCATCAAAACTAGCTGAACAAGACCATGCAACTTTTAGTAAAGATGTGGGACAAGTATTAACGGATGAAAATAATAAGAAGGTAGATTTTAAGATTAAACGCTCTTATAAGCACGCATTTAATGGTGTCGCGATGGATCTACCTGCAAATCAAATAAAGAACCTATTAAAATCAAAAGCTGTTAAAACTGTTTGGAGCAATGAAAAATTTACAATTAATCCTCCTAAACAGCCTGAAAAAACTGAAGAATTAAAAGCAGATGAGTTTAATATTGCGAACTATACGCCATATGATGGATTAGACAAGTTGCATGCCGAGGGATTAACTGGAAAAGGGATTAAAATTGGTATCCTTGATACAGGAATTGATTACAATCACCCAGATTTAAAAGACGCATATAAAGGCGGGTATGACTTTGTAGATGATGATAGCGATCCAATGGAAACTACATATTCAGATTGGGTAAAGGCTGGAAAACCAGGTTCTGCAAATGGTGCTGACTTCTACACTGAACATGGTACTCACGTTGCAGGTATCATCGGTGGGCGTGGTGTATCAGACAGTGAGTATAAACAAGTAGGTGCGGCACCAGAATCTGATCTGTATGCGTACCGTGTACTTGGACCAGGTGGAAGTGGCGCAAGTGATGATATTATTGCTGCGATTGATAAAGCAGTGAAGGATGGCATGGATGTTATTAATATGTCATTAGGTGCTTCACTAAATGATCCACTATATGCAACTTCTGTAGCAGTTAATAATGCTGTACTAAGTGGGGTAACAACTGTTGTAGCAGCAGGGAATAGTGGAGACAAAATGGATACATTAGGTTCTCCTGGAGCTGCAGCATTAGCATTAACAGTTGGCGCGTCATCAGTGGCCATTGATCTTTATCAATATAGCGGTGTGCAAAACGGCAGTGACTACAATATTAGACAACTAGCACAAAACTACTCAGATGACTTAACAACCTTGAAAGGGAAAGCATATCAACTAGTCGATGTAGGCTTAGCGAATCCATCGGACTTTACAGGTAAAGATGTAAAAGGAAAAATTGCTTACATCCAACGTGGCACGATTGCCTTAATCGATAAAATTAAAAATGCAAAAGCGGCTGGTGCTGTAGGCGTTTTAATGGCAAACAATGTGGATAACAAAAATGAAGGAGCAATTCAAGCGTTCTTAGGTGAATCTGTAGATGCAATTCCAGCTTTCTCAGTTTCATACGAGGAAGGTTTAGCCATTACAGAAGCGATTAAGTCTGGTAAAAATGAGTTTACATTCGGTGAGTTTTCTAAGATCCAAACTGCCTCAGATGAATTAGCTGCATTTAGCTCAAGAGGACCGTCTCGAGTGAATTATGATATTAAACCAGAAGTAACTGCACCAGGTGTATCAATTCTTTCAACTGTTCCATTTTATGTAAACAATAAGACAGGTGATGGAACAAAACCAGAGGATTATCAATACGCGTACGAGCGTTTATCAGGAACGTCAATGGCGACACCTTATGTTGCAGGTGTATCAGCTTTATTACTTCAATCAAATAAGGGGCTTGAACCAGCAGATATTAAATCAATCTTAATGAATACAGCGGACCCACTATCAAATGCTTATAGTGTATTTGAAGTAGGTAGCGGGCGAGTTGATGCGTATGAAGCAATTCATTCAAATGTAGAATTAGAAGTTATTGATAAAACGCCAACAATTGTTAATGGTAAACAAAAAATGATTACTGAATTAACTGGTGGAATGAGCTTTGGTTCATTTGGATTTGATGGGAATGATATTTCAGAAGCTCGTAATATTACATTGAAAAATCGAAGTGAAAAAGCGAAAACATTTAGTGTAGATGTGAAGTATCAAACAGGATTAAGAGGTTCAAAAGATGCAGTTTCAAATAACGTTACTTTAAGTGGACCTTCATCAGTTAAATTAAATGGAATAAGCTCTAAATCAGTAAAATATAGCTTAAACATTCCAAAAACTGCTGAAGTAGGAACATATGAAGGCTATATTACTTTTACAAATAATGCCGATCCAACAGAACAATATCAAATCCCATTTGGCGTACGTGTTGTTGAAGAAGGTATTCAAACATTTGATCTGTATAACCCACTTTACTCTAATAAAATTACGAATCCAACTTATGCGTATCCATTCATGGATGGAAAAGTTGCTTTAAAAACTCATATGAAAACATTAGATGTGGTGATTCAAGATCCGACAACTGGGGAAGATTTAGGGTTAATTGGTTCATTCAATACTTCAGTAATGGCAGAAAATCAAGTTTACAATATTGGTAGACTTGTTGGAGCTACTTACTATCCATTCACAGGTGATGAAAAAAATCCAATTAGTAGTAAATACGAATTAATTAAACCAGGACATTATAAATTAAGATTAGTTGGAACTAGTCCAAGTGGAAAAACTTTTGCTGCTGCAGAAGACTTTATGCTGGAATATGGGGTACCAACTTTAACATCTAGCTTTGATAAACTAGAGAAAAAGGTAATCGAATATAAAGATAGTCAACTAGATGAAAACGGACAATTTTTATATGACTTCCATTTAAATTTAAATGATCCGGAGATTGATGAAGCAGCAAATCAATATGGTATCCCTGTTGACCAATCAAATAATACATTTGTTTACACGTATAACTCATTCTTCCCATCACTTCCAATTAATGTAGATAAAAGTGGAGATTATAAAGATCAAATTTTAGTTGATAGCAAATATCCAACATTACCAGTAACATTCTATGGTATGGATGCTGCACTAAATCCTACTTCTCAACTCAAAGTAGTGTTTGTTAAAAATACAACACCGTATTACTATTTAAAAGCAAATAAATCGAACATTACAACAGGTGATACTGTAAATTACTCAGTCAGTTCAAATAATGTACAAAAATTGAAAACGACTAAAATAACGATGCGTGTAAGTAATAATCAAGGAAGCATTGAAAATGTAAAAGTGAATAATGCAGTTAAACAATATGGTGATGCAGAGATTTCAGTAACATCTAAAGCCATTTCAGCTGATTTATCAGAATACACGTTTACTTTTACGTATTTAGGTGTAGATAAGCTACCAAAAGATTTACAGTTATTTAATTTCGATGTAAAAACACTTGATAAAAGCTTTACTACAGGTACTGCTATTCAGTCGTGGAATATTAGCGGATCTACGATTAACCAATCAAATGTAGAAACAAATAATGTATTTACGTATATTGAAGACTATCAAGTAAAACCAACAGTTTCAAAACTTACAGGAACTCTACAAGCTGAAGGTACAAAGAATCCAACTACAGGTGAAACAAATTATGCACTGGATCAAAGAACAGTTGGTGCAAAAATTACTTTAACTTCATACGACGGGAAAACGGAATTAGATGCGCCAATTACTTCAAAACAAGGTGACTACGCATTTGACGGAGTTAAGGTTGATTCAAAACCATATACATTAAAGGTAGATGTACCAGGACACTTTACAATGTCTCAAAAAATGGATCCTTTATTTGATACAATTCGTGGTGATGTAATGGGTAGACAGCTTCGTTATTTATTAGATTTAGCCACAGCAGGAGATGTGAATAAAGACAATGTAATTGATGTCCTAGATGCGATCGAAATTCAAAAATATTGGGGGACAAATAAAGGATCGGCGGATTTAAACTTTGACAAAGTGATTGATGAAAAAGATATGAATTATATCGTTAAAAACTTCGGCGAGAAAAATCCAACAGTTTCAAATGCGCCAAAAGCTAAAAATTCTTATAAAGGTGCAACGTTGGACAGTATTTTAGCTGAGTTAGGTCTGAAGTAATAGGAACTAAAGTCAGTATATGAGTAGTGTAAGAGAGGAGCCATTTCTGGCTTCTCTTTTTTGCTTAAAAACTGGAATTATTTACATAAATGTAATTTATCTTGGTTACATTATTTGAATAAAAGTTTCTAAGGGGATTGTCATGAATAATAAGGTGATTCAATCTGTTCATATATATATTTTACTCATCATGTCTACTGGTTTTATGTTACATGTTTTAATTTTACCAAGCATTTTATCTTCATCGCATAGAGATTCATGGTTAACTGTTATTTCTAGTATTATTCCATTTTTAATATGGAGCTTCTTGTTGTTCTTTGTTTATAAGAAAATGAACAATGAAGATTTACTTTCTATATTATATAAGGTGTTAAAGAAACCATTTTTCTATCTTTTTGCGGCTATTTATATTATCTATTTTTTGTTTACTGCTTTTATTTCGCTGAAAACTACTTTTTATTGGGCGAATACAAATTATACACAAGATGTACCTGATTTTGTTGTTGTTTTTCTGTTTAGTTTTATTTGTTTTTACGCATCTTATAAGGGCATACGAACAATTAGTTCGATTGCATGGGTTATATTACCACTTGTATCGTTTTTGGGCTTTTTAGTCAGTTTTGGAAATACTCGTAATAAAAATTATGAATTGTTATTCCCCATTTTTGAAAATGGTTATAAAGATTATTTTCAAGGTTTTATATATACATGTTCGGGGTTCTTTGAAATTCTTTTTATCTTATTTTTAACACCTTTTCTATCTGATCGCTTAAAGAAAAAGTGGTTAATCGTTGTCAGTTGTGTTTTGTTAATGTTAATACTAGGACCGTTAATCGGTTCAATGACAGAGTTTGGGGTGAGTGAGGCAGAAAGACTAAGAAACCCAGCTTATGAACAGTGGAGAATCTTAACGCTAGGATTACATATTACAAGATTAGACTTTCTTTCTATTTTCCAGTGGATATCAGGTACTTTTATTCGTATTAGTCTTAGTGCTTTTATTGCAAACAGTATTTTTAATCATACCGGAACGAAAAAGTGGAGTCTTCCAATTTTATATTTGTTTATTATGGTAGGAGCAATGATCCCTTGGGGAGGGACCTCATTTTTTAATTTCTTACATTATTATTATTTTCTAATTAATTTAATATTTTTGTGTATAACAATGGTATTTTTATTGATTATTATGACAGTAAAAGGTGAAACTTCATGATGAACAACTCAACTTCAATAAATCAATTAAACTTGATTGAGCTGCTAGACTCTTTTGAGCATTCTTCAGACATTAAGATCCGTACAAAATCTTATAATGATGGAGAAACATTACATTTTATTAAAGCAATTTATTGCCATAATATAGTGAATACAGAATTCGTTAGCCAAGTACTTCCGAAGGTATATGAAATTGTCAAAAAAGAAAACATGCTAAATTATGAATTGATCAGTAATATTGTTGAAACGAATAAAATTGATGGTCAAAAAAATGTAATGAATCAGATTGAAGAGGGGCTTTTTTCAGGGGATTTAGTTATTATGAGCTCATTTTTAAATGATATTTTCTTAATACCAATGGCTAATCCTGCGAAAAGGTCTCCAGAGGAATCAAATATCGAAACATCGGTAAGAGGGCCAAAGGATGGTTTCGTTGAAAATATATTTGATAATATGGCATTAATTAGACAGAGGTTAAAGACATCGTCATTAAAAAGTATAGAGTATACAATCGGTGAAAGAAGCAAGACAAAGGTTTTATTACTTTATATGGATGACATTCTAAATCCTGCAATCCTCTCCACTATAAAAGAACGATTAAGTTCACTTAAACTTGATATTGTTGTCAGTAGTTATGAAATTGAAGAATATCTATACGACCATACTTTTTCCATTTTTCCATTAATGGATCACACTGGAAGAGCTGACTATATGGTTCAATCATTAAATGAAGGGCGATTTGGAATTCTAGTGGATGGGAATCCCACCTGCTTAGTCGGACCAACTAGTATTAATCAGCTTCTTTATTCACCTGAAGATATACACGGCAGTTTTTTTTATTCTAATTTAGTTCGCTATCTTAGAATGATGGCTTTATTAACAACAATTTTATTACCAGGATTTTACTTAGCCTTATTAACATATCACTTGGATCAGGTTCCTTATCCTTATATTGCAACAATCGCTGTCTCTAGATTGGGTTTACCATTATCAGCTACTATTGAGACATTTATCATGCTTGCCTTTTTTGAATTATTTAAAGAAGCGGGTGTTCGTTTACCAAAAGCAGTTGGTCAAACAGTCGCAGTATTAGGTGGGTTATTTATTGGAGATGCGGCGATTCGGGCAGGATTAACTTCTCCTACGATGTTGGTTGTTATTGCAATAACAGTTATTTCTGGCTATACACTTGTTAACCAAAATATAGCTGGAAATATTGTGATCCTTAGAGTTTTTGTCCTAATATGCTCTACTGCCTTAGGATTATTAGGTTTTTTCTCTGCATTTTTCCTTATTCTTACAAATGTAGCTTCATTAACTAGCTTTAATCAATCATATGCTTTAACCGCCTCAAAGCCTAATAAATTTGATGTTTTAGGTTTGGTTTTTAGACTCCCTCAAAAATTTTTGAAAAAACGTCATGTAGCCTTAAATCCGATTGATGACACACGGAAGAAGGAGTAATGAAAAATGAAAAAAACGGTTGGAATTATGCTACTTATTTTTCATTTAATGATGTTATCAGGGTGTTGGGGAGGGAGATTAGTTCAAGGTCAGACATTTGTTACTGGTCTAGGTTTTGATTTTAAGGATAATCAATATATCGTCACGTTTCAGGCGTTAAACTTCTCAAATATTGCTAAACAGGAAGGTGGATCATTAGTTGAAGCTCCACCAGTTTTAATTGGACAAGCATCCGGTGCATCAATTCAGTCAGCTTTAAGTAAATTAGAACAGGAAGCTCCATTACCAATCTATTTAGGACATGTAATCAGTATCGTACTGAGTAAGAATATAATAGAAAAACAATTGAAGAATGTGAAAGCATTTATTAGTCAGAAGTCATTATTAAGATATAATACATGGTTATTTGGAACAGAGGAAGACATTAAAGACATTTTTACTAGTGAGAGTTTCTTTAATCTACCAACATTATATACAGTTCTTGATCTGCCGCAGCTTCAACAAGATAGAAAAAACTTAACCATTTCAAATATTAAATACTTGGAATATGTTTCAAGATATGATGAACCTGTAGGATCCGTACTGATACCTTCGTTAGCAATGAATGAAGAAAATTATGAAGAAGCTGTAAAGAAAAAAATTGCTTATGTGAATGGTGCCTATATTTTATCAGATAAAAAATATAATGGATTTGTTACAACAGGAGATCTAGTTGGTGTCAGATGGCTAGATCAAAAGAATGATGTGATAAACATTAGTTTTGAAAAGGAAAAGGTTAATTTAGATATTAGTAAATCCCAATCTAGTATAAAGGTATTAGACGAAAAAGAGCTTCATTATAAAATTAAAATCCATGCTGTAGCAATTGTAGAACAAAATGAAGATTCTCTTGGAACAAAGGAAATAAAAAAATTGATTGAAGATAAAATTAAGGATGATGTAAAGCTAACTCTAACTAAGTCTACAGATATAGATGCAGATCTGTTGAATATAACGGAAAAGGCCTTTCGATTTCATTCAAAGCAATGGGATATAAAAGAAATAAATGAAATAAAAGATGATTCAGTAAAAGAAATAGATGTTGATGTATATATACAAGAAAATCAAACATATAAAAGGTGAAGATGGAAGGTTAGAGAGTAACCTTCTTTTTTTGAAAAAGATTTTTGTTAAGTTTAATCATCAGACTTGCAGACTAGTCCTTGACGAGGTTTCAGGATGTAGCTTACGATTATTTTAACAATAAATAAGTTCATACCCCTTTAAGGGGTATTTGTTTTTTACGAAAATTTGAGGTTTATTCGAGGTGAATCAGTTTGATTTTTGTAATCGGTGGCGCACGAAGTGGAAAGAGCTCGTATGCTGAACAACGGATGAAAGAAATGCAAGGAAATTTGAATGATGTATTATATATTGCGACTGCAATTCCTACTGATGGGGATATGATGAATCGAATTCAACGACATCAACAAGATCGGTGTAAAGAATGGTATACAATTGAGCAGTATAAGGATTTTCAATTACTAGAAATGAATCGTCATTTTCAAGATGTAAATCATATTTTACTTGACTGCTTAACGATCATGATGACAAATATCATGTTTGATCATTATACTGATTTTGATCATATTACAAATGAAGAAATTGATCAGCTTGAAAGAAGTATTAAAGAAGAAGTTTTAAAGCTAATTGATGTATGTAATCGAAACGAGAAAACATTATGCATTGTATCCAATGAGGTTGGCTTTGGTCTTGTACCCTCATATCGTTTAGGTATCATTTTTAGAGATATTGCGGGGAGAATGAATCAACTGATTGCTTCAAAAGCAACTGAAGTGATACTCGTAACAGCCGGTATTCCATTACGAATTAAATAGAGGTAAAATAATGAATCGATTTAAGATGATCCTTAGTTTTTTTTCAACCATTCCAGTAAAGAATGTTCAATTTATAGAATCAGAGCTTGGAAAAGGTATTCAACTGCTTCCTTTAGTAGGTACTATTTTTGGTTGTTTGTTAGGCGGATTACATATTCTTTTACATTTACTTAATATAGAAAACCAAATTAGTGCATTTTTCATCATCTTATTCTATATTTTTTTAACTGGTGGATTGCATCTTGATGGTGTAGCAGATACTTGTGATGGTATTTTTAGTCATCGCTCAAAAGAGAGAATACTAGAAATTATGAAAGATAGTCGAATCGGAACATTTGGCGTTGTTTCGTTAATCGTGCTTTTATTAGGAGATTGGTTATTTATATCAAAAAGCACCATTTTTGCTATCATTTTATTTCCAATCATAGGTCGTTTGATCGCGTTATGGACATGTAGAATGAGTATTTATGCAAGAGAAGAAGGCTTTGGAAATCAGTTTATAATAGAGGCGAAAAATACAAAATCATTTTTAGTTTTCACATTATTTACAGTCCTTATTTGTGCAGGAAGTATTGTTGTTAACCAGTTAGAGGTAATTGTAGCAATTATTTTTACATTCTTAATCATGATTTTTGTTATTAAAAGAATCAATCGTAAACTTGATGGAATAACTGGGGATGTCATTGGTTTTTCTATTGAATTTTCTCAGTTGTGCTTTTTATGTCTTGTCATAATTGGTGGTAAATTCATATGAAGATATTTTTAGTAAGACATACTGAAAGTGAAGGTAATTTGAAAAAGGTATATGCTGGAGCAACGGATTATGTGTTATCAGAGCATGGAGAACAGCAAATTATAGAAGTTATGATGAAGCTTTTTCAGATAATCTCTCCTACATCGTCATATTCATTGTATTCTAGTCCACTTCAAAGATGTACGAAGCTAGCCGACGAGATTGAAAGACTACTCCAAACTTCTAAAATGATAGATTCAAGGTTAAGTGAGACAAATTTTGGAATCTTTGAAGATAAAACATATGAAGAATTAATTCTACTATATCCAGATATAGTAGAGTCGTGGATACAAGATAGTATTCATTTTCAAATTCCAAATGGTGAAAGTTTAAAGCATTGTTTTGAACGTGTAAGCGCGTTTTGTAAGGATTTAATCGATAGGGATGAAGATGCAGTCATTGTTTCTCATGGTGGCATTATCAAATTAATCATTTTAGCAATATTAGATTTAGACTTAAAGGAATTTTGGAAGTTTTATACAAGTAATGGGTGTGTAATAGAAATAATATATAATGATGGTTTTGGATATATCAAAAATATAAGTCAACTTGAATATGGGGATGAGGAATTTGGAGATTAGAAGACTTGTCGTACTTTCACTTTTTATTTCAATTAGTGCAGTACTGTCTAATATTAAAATTTTTTCTACGATTGCGTTAGATTCTATGCCAGCATTTTTGGCAGCCATGCTTTTATCTCCAGTTGCAGGTGCAATCGTTGGAGCAGTAGGACATTTACTTTCTTCATTTACATCTGGTTTTCCACTGACAGTACCCATGCATATATTGATTGCATTCCAAATGTTTTGTATCGTTTGGATATTTGGTGTGTTATATAAGCACTCCAAACATGTAATTGCAATCAGCGTAGCGATTTTTTTAAATGGTCCAATCGCTACATTTATAAGTGGTATTTTAATTGGATACCTAAATGACACAATGACAGTCATTGGCTTTTTTAAGTTAATGGTACTTCCTTTAACGCTAGTTTCAGCAGTGAACATTATTTTTGCATACATAATTCTAAGGGTGATGAATCGTGCACGTATCCATGTATAGAGATTTAACCTTATTACAAATCGACAAATCCAGATATTTTACAATTGCTTGTGATAGTTGTGGTGGCATTGGAATGAGTGACTTAGATATTGTAAAGGTAGAAGAGTCAATCGTTGGTTATTTAACTTCACGCGTTTGTCTATTTGAAACATTAGCATTTCGCGCAAAACCGACATTGCTAATTAATACTTTATGTGTTGAGATGGATGGTAGAGGAAATCGTATTTTAACAGGAATTAAACGAGCGATAAAGGAGTATAATGAGGTTCAATTTTTTAATGAAGTGCTAGATATTAACATTACTGGAAGTACGGAAGAAAATATTCCTACTTTACAAACAGCATTAGGTATTACAGTAATGGGAGAAATCTATAATCCTTTTGAACGACCACTTGTAAATAAAGGTGATGTAGTCATCTTAATTGGATATCCTAAAGTTGGACAAGAAGTATTAATAGACATGAATGAAAATTTAAACGAAATCGTTAATATTCAAACGTTAAAACAGTTAACGGTTCTTCCGAATGTAAAGGATATTTTGCCAGTTGGATCTCAAGGTGTGAAATATGAATTAAAACAATTAAGTCAAACTCATAATAAGGACATTCTAATTTACGAGACTGATTCTACTTTATTAGAAAAATCAGCAGGCCCGGCTACTTGTGTCATGGCAGTTGTTGATCGGAATCATATTCAAAAAGTAAAGGAATGTATATCACAACAGATTACATTTTTAGGTGAATTTAAATAAAGATAATGGAGAATGTATATGGCTAACGCTTTAAAAGATATTTATAATGAAGAATTTATATCTAAAATTGCTCAGTCAATTAAAGAAGTTTATTCAAAGTTTGAGGATAAGAAATTTACTGAATTAATTTTTAATGAACATTGGGTTGATAAAACACTGAAAGAAAGAATGAGACATATCACAATTTGTTTAGGTGATACTTTACCAAAAGATTATCTTGAAGCGCTTGGCATACTAAAGCAAATTGTACATAGGTTTCCGAAAAATAATTTAGGCTGTATCTTCTTTCCTGATTTTGTAGAAGTATATGGTCTATCAAACTGGGATTCATCGATTGAAGCACTAGCGTTGTTTACGCAACACTCAACATCAGAATTTGCAGTTAGACCTTTCATTGTGGAAGATGAAGAAAAAATGATGACTCAAATGTTAGAGTGGTCTAAACATCCAAATGAACATATAAGAAGGTTAGCAAGTGAAGGAAGTCGCCCAAGATTACCTTGGGGAATGGTGCTAAAAAGTTTAAAAAATAATCCATCCCCTATATTACCAATCTTAGAGAATTTAAAAGAAGATGAATCTCTTTACGTACGAAAAAGTGTAGCGAATAATTTAAATGATATTTCAAGAGACCATCCAAATCTTGTATTAGATCTTGCGAAAAGTTGGCATGGAACAAACGATTATACAAACTGGATTGTTAAGCATGCATGTAGAACATTATTAAAACAAGGGAATAAGGAAGCGATGTCAATCTTTGGATTTGATTCGGCTGCTTCAGTTTCGATTGAAGATTTTATATTAAGTCCAGAGAAATTAAGCATTGGAGAAGACCTGCAATTCTCATTTAAAGTGACAAGTAACCAGATTACACCTTCCAAAGTTCGCATTGAATATAAAATTGATTATGTGAAAGCAAACGGTAGTCGTTCAAAGAAGGTTTTTAAAGTAAGTGAGAATCATGTCGATCAAACGAAACCATTACAATACAATAAAACACATTCTTTTAAAGACTTATCTACTAGAAAGCACTATTGTGGTAAGCACACGATAACACTCTTACTTAATGGAAATGAGATGGTGAGTAAAGACTTTATTGTTGAATAACTAGAATATAAATATTCATTTAACTAAATGAAAAAATAGAGTTGCCTGAGCAACTCTATTTATTATTTTTCCAAAGCTATTCACTTTTATTTTCTTTTCTAAACGATAGGACTGATGTTTTTAAGGAAGCATAAGAACCGATTGCTGCATAACCATAAAACCACCCCATAAAAATACCAGAAAACAAATGTTGTCTATGACTAATGAAAATAGAAAAGCAGAGTCCTAAAACAAGTGCGAGCATAGGTACATATGGTTTTTTTATTTTTAAAAATACTTTAAGTAGTTGAGTGACTACCAATACAATGGGAACTGCAAGAACTGCATCCCAAAAATTTGTTTGAATCGTAGGAAAGTCCATTGAGACACACCTTTTTGCCTTATTATCTACCTTATTAACAAAGTTATATTCAATTATTATTAAGTTTCTGTGTAATATTAAACTAAAAATAAAATAACAACATATTAATGGAAGGTTAATCTTCAAAGAAAATGTAGATTAAATTAATTGATCAAAAAAACCTTCTATTGTAAATAGAAGGTTCTTTCACATTTACTGACCAGTAATAGAAAACGTTTTAATGCGCTCACCAATTTGATCACGTACTCTTTGAAACACATTCCACTCTTGTCCTGCAGGATCATCAAATCCCCAGTGTACACGTTTTACATGTGGCGGTGTCACAGGACAAACATCATTTGCGTGACCACATAACGTAACAACTAAATCTGCATTGTTTAAGATATCATTATCAATAATGTCAGAAGTTTGGTATCGAATATCAATATCAACTTCATCCATAGCTTTAATTGCGTTTGGATTCACTCCATGAGCTTCAATACCAGCTGATAAAACATTCCATTCGTTACCTAAATATTTTTTTCCCCATGCTTCCGCAATTTGACTACGACAAGAGTTTCCTGTACATAAGAAGTAAATTGTTTTTTTGTTTTCTGACATGTTTTACTCCACCTTAATTGAATTATATTGTTGATTCTTTCGTATAATATTTCCTTCTTAACCATAGTGCTGCATTAACTAAAGCTATCATTACTGGTACTTCAACAAGTGGACCGATTACAGCAGCAAATGCTGCACCAGAATTAATTCCAAATACACCGACAGCTACAGCTATGGCTAATTCAAAATTATTACTACCTGCTGTAAAAGCCAAAGTAGTCGAAACACCATAACTTGCTCCAGATTTCTTCCCTAAGAAGAAAGAGACAAAGAACATAATGATAAAATAAATTAATAAAGGAATTGCGATACGAACGACATCTAAAGGTAGTTCTACAATTACTTCTCCTTTTAATGAGAACATCACAACAATTGTAAAAAGTAATGCGATTAATGTAATCGGACTTATTTTAGGAATGAATTCCTTATCATACCATTCTCTTCCCTTTAGTTTTACAAGGATTAATCTTGTAAATAAGCCAGCCAAAAATGGAACTCCTAAATAAATGAATACTGATTTTGCAACCTCTGGCATTGAAATATTTATTGTCATTCCCTCTAAACCAAATACTTTTGGTAAAAATGATACAAAGAAATATGCATAGACTGAGAAAAAGAACATTTGAAAAATTGAGTTAAAGGCTACTAATCCAGCAGCATATTCACGATCTCCATCAGCTAAATCATTCCATACAATGACCATCGCAATGCAACGTGCTAAACCAATCATGATTAATCCAACCATGTAGTCTGGATAATCTTTTAAAAAGATAATAGCTAATAAAAACATAAGTACAGGACCGATGAGCCAGTTTTGAATTAAGGATAAAAATAATACTTTAACGTCTTTAAATACTCTACCAATTTCCTCGTATCTAACCTTTGCCAGCGGTGGATACATCATTAAGATAAGTCCTACTGCTAATGGAATTGAAGTTGTTCCAACCTGGAATTTATTTAGGTTATCTACAAATTCAGTAGTCGAGATGGCAAGAAGTATACCAACCGCCATCGCTAAAAAAATCCATAATGTTAAATAGCGATCCAAAAAGCCTAAACGTTTATTTGATTCTGTCCTCACTTACACGCATCCTCCTCACAACATTTTTGTCTAACGGGACTATTAGAGATTAACTTTTCTATTAGGTTATCTTGCGCAGGAGTATGGTCTAAAATGCCTTTAATCATTGGATAGTTCATTGATTCTTTGTTTAATGAATAATAAACCCATTGTCCTTTTTTCGTTTCATTTACAATTTGATAATCTTTCAGTTTACGTAAATGTTGACTAATTGCTGGTTGACTCATATCAAATGTTTCTGTAAATTCACAAACACAGCATTCTTGTTGATCTAGAATTGCAACCATTGTTAAACGTGTTTTATCGCTCAAAATTTTGAGTATATTTGATATGTCTTCAACTGATTTAGGTTTTGATTTCATTTGATTCTCCTTCAATATATATATTTATATAACCAATCACTTATATAAGTATGTACTTATATTAATTGTTATTCGATAAAGTTGCAAATAAAAAAATATTTGCAAAACGCAAATATTAATAGTTGCATTTTGCAAATAAATAGCATATAACTAAATTAGAGGTGAAAACAGATGGAAAATAATAACTTACGAGGTATGTTCCAAATGGTTGTACGTCGCTTTGGTTTTCTTAATGATCAATGTTGTGAATCTTGCTGCGGTCAAGAGGTTAGTACAATGCAAAGCCACATTTTATATGAAATCTCAAGACAAAAAAATCCATCGATGCAAGATGTAGCGAATGCACTTGGTTTAGATATCACTACTTTTAGTCGACAAGTAAAAGCTTTAGTTGTAAAAGATCTAGTAAAGAAAACACCTAATCCTAGTGATAATCGAATATATATTTTATCACTAACTGAAAAAGGTACAATGGTTGAAGATAGTATTAACCATGAAATGAATACTTACTTAAACCAAATTTTGTCTCATTTAAGCGACTATGAAAAAGAGTCAGTCATTCGATCCGTAAAATTATTAGATGATGCGATGAGAAAGTCTGAAAAAAATTGCTGTTCTCCTAAGTAAGGAGAGCACTATTTTTAAACAATACTTGCATTTTGCAAATAATATGGAGGGAACTATCATGTGGAAAGATGTATTATTGAGCTTTTTATCAATTGCTTTTGAACTTACACTTTTATTTTTTCTAATTTCATTTGTGATTAATATCCTTCAGGGTCTTATCCCTTATGAAAAAATGGAAAAGTATCTATTCGACTCAAACAAGATTATTGGAGCATCAGTTGCGATACTATTAGCATTTATAACACCTTTTTGTTCTTGTTCTACAATCCCTGTTGTCGTAGGAATGCTAAACAAAAAAATGCGATTTGGTTACGTTATGATTTTTTTATTTGCATCTCCAGTACTTGATCCGACTATTTTAACCCTTATGGGAGCACTGTTAGGTTGGAAAGTAGCTATTATTTATACTCTTATTACTACATTCTTCTCCATTGTTATTGGATTTTTACTTGAAGCACTTGGATTTGAATCTGCAGTAAAAAACGTAATTATATCTGGTGGAAAAGTACCAAATGGGAAGTTAGACTGGAGATTTGCTTGGAATGAGACAATAACCTTGATGAAATCAGTTTATCCTTACTTATTAATAGGTGCTCTGATTGGTTCAGTGATTCATGGAGCTGTTCCAACGAACTTTATCACAACTTATTTTGGTGGAGAACAATGGTGGTTAATACCTATTGCAGCAATCATTGGAATCCCATTATATATAAGACTTTCTACAATGATACCTATTGCTCAAATTATGGTTTTAAAAGGAATGGCTCTAGGTCCAGTAATGGCAATTATGATTAGTTCTACTGGAGCTAGTTTACCTGAGATAACACTACTTAATTCAATTTTCCATAAGAGACTAGTAGTTGCTTTTTTACTCTCGGTATTTACAATGTCAACATTGTCAGGGACACTGTTTTACCTACTTTAAGGTATTAACCTTCAAAGGTTGATATAGATAATAATTTAAAAGGAGGAATTCAAATGTTTAAAGGATTTAAAATTCTTGTTGGTGGCTCAAAAGATGATTGTTGTACAATTACGATTCAAGAAGTGAAAGAGTCAACAGAAGTGTCAAAAAACTGTTGTGAAGCGAAAGTTGAAACAGAAGAAACTTGCTGTAATTAATATACTAAATCGATTAGATAAAAGGACGATTAACAATATTCTATTTGTTAATCGTTTTTTTTTGTGAAAATTTTAAACCTATTAAGTTGGAGAGGAAATCTCGTAGCTTCAAAATGAATACTAGATTGACCATCGATATGTATTACTTCAAATAAATTATATATATTCATATTCAAAAGAAAAGTATGAATACTAGGTTATGAATAAGTAATGGTATGAATATTTTGTCCAAGCTCTATTTGATTCGTCCAAACTAATTATGATTCCAGCAATACAATATTATGATGAAATAAATATTTTATTGTTTTATCAAGTACAAAACGCTTAAAAGAACTTTATGTAGGAGGTGCCCTAACAATTGGGGTTATACAAAAACGTAAAGCTGGCCATTGATTCATTATTAATGATTGATATCAAAAAAATTATCGTAAAATATTATAAGGGAAAAACATACAAGTTATCGTTTGACAGAGATGAAGACCACGAGGAAAGAAAAGACGAAATTAAGGACTTTCTTAAAAGTATCAAATGGGAGAAAGCGAAAGAAGTACAAATAAAGCTTTATAATGGAACGAAAATTACAATTAACATAGATGATGTTAAATATAAAGGAATACAAGTCCCAACAGTATCAACGGTTCAATTAAGTCAAACTAGCTCATTAGGTGCAAGTATTTTAACCGAAACGAATGAATTAATGACATTAGCGAGTGCTGAAATATTTGAAACAATAGTACCGCTAGGTCCACCAAGTCCAATAGGACAAGCTTTCCCACCAGGTCCGCCAAGTCAATCAGGTTCAACGGGTGTAACTGGAATAACTGGCTCAACAGGAGCCACAGGAGTCACAGGAGCCACAGGAGCCACAGGTCCAACTGGAATGACAGGAGTAACTGGTGTAACTGGCTCAACCGGAGTGACAGGAGCAACTGGAATAACGGGATCAACAGGATCAACAGGATCAACTGGGGTAACAGGTGCAACAGGCCCAACGGGAGCAACGGGAGTAACAGGCCCAACGGGAGCAACAGGAATAACTGGGGCAACAGGCTCAACGGGATCAACCGGAATAACTGGTGAAACAGGAGTAACGGGAGCAACAGGAGTAACCGGAGTAACTGGTGAAACAGGATCAACCGGGGTAACCGGGGCAACGGGAACAACTGGGGCAACAGGAGCAACAGGAGTAACTGGAGCAACGGGAGCAACAGGATCAACCGGAGAAACAGGGGCAACTGGAATAACAGGATCAACAGGAATCACCGGAGAAACAGGAGCGACTGGAGTAACAGGAGCGACAGGAGTAACTGGAGCAACAGGATCAACCGGGGGAACCGGATCAACAGGAGAAATAGGAGAAACGGGAGCAACAGGAGCAACAGGAGAAACTGGATCAACAGGAATAACAGGATCAACCGGAATAACAGGAGTAACCGGAGCAACCGGAATAACAGGAGCGACAGGCCCAACCGGGGTAATGGGATCGACAGGAGCAACAGGATCGACAGGAGAAACGGGAACAACAGGAGCAACAGGAGAAACCGGGGTAACTGGAGCGACAGGAGTAACTGGAGTAACTGGCCAAACGGGATCAACAGGAATTACAGGATCAACAGGAATTACAGGATCAACAGGAATTACAGGATCAACAGGAATAACAGGATCAACCGGAGCAACAGGATCAACAGGAATAACAGGAGCGACAGGCCCAACCGGATCAACAGGATCAACAGGAATAACGGGATCAACCGGAATCACCGGAGAAACAGGATCAACCGGGGGAACAGGAGCAACCGGATCAACCGGAGCAACCGGGGTAACAGGAGAAACAGGAGCAATTGGGGTAACAGGAGAAACAGGAGCAACGGGAGCAACAGGAGTAACTGGAGCAACGGGATCAACCGGAGAAACGGGAGCAACCGGATCAACCGGGGTAACCGGAGCAACAGGAGAAACAGGGGCAACGGGAACAACTGGGGCAACAGGAGCAACGGGAGCAACAGGAGTAACTGGAGCAACGGGAGCAACCGGAGCAACAGGAGAAACAGGGGCAACGGGAACAACTGGGGCAACAGGAGCAACGGGAGCAACAGGAGTAACCGGAGCAACTGGAGCAACAGGATTAACCGGAGCAACAGGAGTAACTGGAGCAACGGGAGCAACCGGATCAACCGGAGAAACAGGGGCAACGGGAACAACTGGGGCAACAGGAGCAACGGGAGCAACCGGATCAACCGGGGTAACCGGAGAAACCGGAGCAACAGGAATAACCGGAGTAACTGGCCCAACGGGAACAACAGGAATAACCGGAGCAACAGGAATAACTGGTGAAACAGGAGAAACCGGATCAACCGGGGTAACAGGAGCAACCGGAATAACAGGCTCAACCGGAATAACAGGGGCAACGGGAACAACCGGGGTAACAGGATCAACGGGATCAACAGGCTCAACCGGAATAACAGGAGAAACAGGAGAAACAGGAGCAACAGGAGTAACAGGAGCAACCGGGGTAACAGGAGCAACAGGAGCAACAGGAGCAACGGGAGCAACAGGGGCGACAGGAATAACCGGATCAACAGGCTCAACCGGAATAACAGGAGAAACAGGAGCAACAGGAGTAACAGGAGCAACCGGGGTAACCGGAGCAACGGGAGCAACAGGGGCGACAGGAATAACCGGAGAAACGGGAGCAACCGGATCAACTGGGGTAACCGGAGCAACAGGAGCAACAGGGGCAACGGGAACAACTGGGGCAACAGGAGCAACGGGCTCAACCGGAGAAACAGGAGCAACCGGATCAACCGGGGCAACCGGAGCAACCGGAGCAACCGGAGTAACAGGGGCAACTGGATCGACAGGAGTAACAGGAGCAACGGGCTCAACCGGAGTAACAGGAGCAACCGGTACTCAACCGACTTTTGCTTTTGCTGAAAATTCAGGTTCAATAACGATTTTCCCACCACTGAACACAGAGGTAACCGTAGTTAGTTTAACTCAAGCTGTTCTTGCTAACCAACGACTAAAAATTGATTATGCTTTAGGTGTTGAAATAGTTACCACAGCAAACTGGCAAATCGTATTTGAAATGCGGTTGTATAGGGACGCTACTTTAATTGATACAAGAATATTTAATAGAGCATCTCCAACAGCAGGAACGCAGAGGTTTCCTTTAGCTACTACACAGGTTAATGTTCCACCTGCCAATACAACATCCACATTTAGTGTAAGAATAATTGTAACAACTGCTTCTAACATTACTTCTGCTATCGCAATAAATCGTGATTTAAATATCATTACTTTTGCACCGTAGATATTAGGGGATGATTATTTTTAATTAGTCTCAAACAAAGAAGCCTAAGTCTCACTTTAATTAGAGAGAACTTAGGCTTTTTAAATTAAACACTTTATAGTAAACGGACTCTTTCAGATTGCCTGCTTCTATATTACACTTGTTCTTCTTTCTTCAAATACATCATGACATCTTCAGTTAATGCAGTAAAACCTAATTTTTCGAGAATTATTCCTTTAGGAAGATGTGATTTAGACATCGTAACTGTTTTTACTTTTCGCTTAATATTTTCATTATGTACTAGTGTTAGTAAGTCATAGAAAATTGGGACGGCTTTCTGGTCTAGTGCTACAGCAAGTATTTCGGAATAGTTTGTATCAGCTCGAATTGTCATGCCAAAATAGGCAATCGGTTCATCTGCAATTTTACATTCTAATGCATAGTCAAATTCTATTGAACCGTAATATTCACTTAACATTGAGAGTTGTTCATTCGTTAATGCTTGTTGCTTCAATTTGATATTTTTCCACTCATCAAATTGAAAGTTGTCTTTTATTTCAAAAGAGAAGTCTGGAATCTGTTGAATATTTTTTAATAAAATGGGATATTGAGCTCCAATAATTTGAGATTGACTTGTAATTTGGAAACCCTTTGATAAGAAATAATCTATTTGCTTATTCCACTGGCTTCTAAATCTCTGAGCAAAGACTTTTCCACCATACTCGTCACTTTTAGCGAAACCGAATACTTTCTCAAATAATTCATCCTGAACTGCTGAACCTTCAAATTCTGGTAATACCCAAGGGTATCCTAGTGAAACAAAATCACCTTTTCCTGAGAAGCTCATATAGCCAATTAATTTTTCATTATCAAAAGCGAATACACGTGACTTTTCATTAAACTCTACTTGAGACTCATATAATTTAGGGGATAATGTTGGCTTCCATGCATATGGTAAGTTTTTGGTCATGTTTTTCCAAAAAGAATATTGCAAATCAAGGTCTGAAGAGTTCTCATAAAATCTAAATGTTATTGTCATATCAGGATCCCTTCCTTGTTTTTTATTTAATATTATCAAATTTATGTAGTGGCAAGAGAAATAATAATGAATTAATTTGTTTACTGGTAAAAAAGTATAGAAAGCGAGATATATAATACATCAGTCACAGTTTTTGATTTAAAGTAATTCATTAAAATGTAAAAAAAAGTTTGTAATAATCAGATTTCGAATTAATATTCTCGTTAAACACGAACGATAAGATAATATATCAGTAATATTATTCACTTTTTTGTTGAATTCGAATGATAAGTTTGTTATATTATCAAAGTAATAAACTTTATAAATCATTACTCGTATATGCTCGGTAATATGGTCTGAGCGTCTCTACCTGGTTCCCAATGAAAGAACTAGACTACGAGTTAAAGTATAGTGCTTCATGGTTGGTAACCACTGACGCCATGGTACTGCATTCATTTTTCTTGTTTGCTTTATTATGGATACTTTAACTATCGTAGGTCTAGAAAGTAGATATTTTCTACATTTTCTAGACTTTTTTCATGAGAACAAAACCTCGAGTATAACAAACATCTAGGAGGACATTAGAATGAAAGAGAGATTGGTTATGGAAAGAAAACCATTGAAGAAGTACACTTTATTAGGAATTATTACAGTATTCATATTCGCTTTATTTGTAGGTTTTAGTTCTAAACCAACCATTTCAATTGCTAAGAAAAAAACATTAAAGCCTATTATTATTCAAGGCCCAATGCCGATAGAAGCTGAAAATTTTGCAAAAAAATTAAAGAATGTTAAAGAAGAAAAGTCTGGAAGTTTTGTATTTTACAAAGGGACCTTAAATAATTATCCAGTTATCGTTGCAAAAACTGGTAAGGGGATGGAAAATACTGCAGCTGCTACAGCTGTAGCTATTGAGAAATATAAGCCTATTGCTATAATCAATCAAGGAACATCTGGTGGACATGATCCAAATTTAAATGTATTTGATATTGTTTTAGGACAAAAAACTGTCAATATTGGCTCTTTAAAAACTGTATCTAAAGAAGAAAACGAAGGAATTGATCCAACTGCCTGGAAACCGATGGACTTAATGGCTTCTGAAGGTAGTGCGGGGGAAGATCCTAATGCTGAAAAGCCTCGTTTCTACGACGGTGATAAGGAGTTACTTGCTGTAGCAAATTCAGTGAAAGAAACATATACAAAGGGAAAAATTGTTGAAGGAACGATTGGTTCTGCAGACGTTTGGAACAATGAAGTAGACCGAATTAAATGGTTCCATACTAAGTATGGTACATCTGTTGAGGAAATGGAAGGTGCTTCAGCAGCACAAATTGCTAAAGCATACGATGTTGCGTTCTTAGGAATTAGAGTATTATCTAATAACAAAGTGAACGGTGGTAAATACAATCCAAACACAGCTGCTGCATGTCAGGAATATGTTTTTGAAGTCGTTAAAAAATATATAGCTACTAAAACAAGTAAATAAGAAGTTAAAAATATAACAACAAAGCCTAATTTCTCACATGTAAGTACTGTGAGAGATTAGGTTTTTTTATCCTATTAAATAATATAGTTCTTCATTATATTTAATGGCAATGAAAGAAACCGAGGTTGAAAAGACATCAAACTCGGTTTTAATAATTAAGTAGCTGGAATTTCAATGATATCGGCTGATAATTTTTCTCCATTATACTCGATCCAATATTCAACTTTTTGAACTGCTGAAGTGGATTTAATATTTTCTACAGTAATTGTTGCAGTAGTTTTATCTTCGCTTAAAGTGATACTTTGTGGAGTTATTACTTGCTCAGTGCCTGCGTTAATGATAACAGATACTTTTACATTATCTGTAGTCAGTGATTTTACTGCCATATCAAACTCAAGCGTAAGTTTACCATTCATTGCTTCAATATAATTTAGTTCAGCAACAGGTGGTTTAGTTGCATCCATATATACTTCTACTAAATCTGTATATTCTTTTGTTAATTCTGTATTGAATGTTGTTGAAGTATGGCTCAATAACGGTTTAGTTGTCTTTAATACACTATAAGCATGTTCTAACTTTCCAGATTCTAGTAAGCTAGTAGCTTGCTCAAGTTTATTTGATACTTTTATATCATAATTGTATTTTTTATATTTAGCAGTCTGATCGTAAAATTCATTAAAGAATGCTTTTTTCGCTTTTAAATCATAAACTTGATCGTAAGTTGCGAATTGTCGTGAAGTAATGTATTTTGCTAGTTTTTCATGAGCGATTTGTAAAGATTCAATATCCTCATTCAATACAGCCGTTTGAAGCTGTGCCTCAATATTTGTTGATGCATCATACACTGAAGCAGCTTTTAAGTAAGGTTCTACTCGATCTGTAATGTATGTATTGTATGCACTGTTTAATTCTGTTAAATATTTTTTCTTATTACTTTTTGCATATTTTTCAATTGTTTTTTTGGAAGTAATGTATTGTTTTTTCGCTTTATTGTATTCAGTAACGACTGTAGACTTTTTAGCTAGTGTACCAGTCTTCTCAAGTGGTGTGATATATGAACTATATGCTTTTTTCATTTGTGATTTTGTTTCGCTAACAACTTTTGAAATATTAATAGCAGCTTCTGATGAAGAAGGGTTAGCAGTAAAAAGGGCAGCTACAATCATTGCGCCTGCAGCAGCTATATGATAAACAGATTTTACATTCATTATTTGAAATTCTCCCCTCAAAAATAGATAAATAGATTAAATAATGGTTATTAAAGTGAAGGTACATAAGTGTATTGATGAATAATTCTCATTTTCGATGTAATCATAATTGATAATGATAACCATTGTCAATTAGTTTTTTGAAAATATTCTGCAAAATAAAAACCACTCTCACTAAGCAGAAGATGTTATGTGAAAGTGGTCTATTATGTAGTATCAATGATGTGTGGTATTACTTGTTTTTATCTACAACGACATGAGCAAATTTATTTGCAGCAAGATCTACGTCAAATGCAGCGCCGAAGCCAATTACATAGCGTCCTTCTGAAGGAGTCAATTTAAATAGTGACATATCAATTCCTCGTAACATATTCATCATTGGTAAACCATGAATTTGTTCAAACTTATCAAAAATTTCTTCTTGATCCTCATTTCCAATATTTTCAGAAGTACATTGGAAACGTGCTCGTTCTCTAGCAAATAGATTAGGAGATTTTGACTCATCAGCAATTAGCATGATGTAAATATTCTCATTATCTTCTATAAATTGATAGTGATCCGAAATTTTACTAATAAATATATAGAAACTTTCTTCATGTTTTACAAAAGGTGCGTAACTAATAAAAGGATCACCATTTCGATCTTTTGTGCTAATGACGATCGTTTTTGTTTCATTGATAAAATCAACGTATTTCTGTTTAAACGTTTCAATATTCAGTTGTTTTTGCATGAATATCCTCCTAAGAGTACAAAAGTATTTTAATAATAGCTTTTAAAAAGTAACTCCAATAAAAGCTAATTTGAATGATAACAATTATCATTTTCAATTGCAATATAAATATTTTTACTATTTTAAATCTTTAGAAGAAAAGAGAGGAGTATCTAAGGATAGTGCAAATTGATGAATGTTAATGTCGATTGATATATCAGATAACTTGAAAAAAAGTAATTGACAATCATTCTCATCGTAAACTAATATCAAGTCGAAGGGCATAATTGATAATGATAATCATTAATAATTACTAAAGGAGACATATTCATGAAGAAATTTATACTAAGTATGTTATCAGTTTTATTAACTTTTAGTTTAATAGCTTTTAATACATCTACATCAGAAGCAGCAAGTAGAAAAATTACAGTAAAGGATTTCGCTGGTCGTACAGTTACATTTAGTAAAGCGCCTACAAGAATTGCTGTATTAAGTTCAGGAGATCTTGGAACAGTGAAAGCTTTAGGATCAAAAATCGTAGGTCGTCCAACAACAGTATCAACTGTGGATTCAAGTTTAAAAAATATTACTCAAATTGGTACAGTTTATTCTCCAAACTATGAAAAGATTGCAAGTGTTAAACCAGATGTAGTCATTGCAAGTACTGCTTTTAAAGCAAATATTAAAAAAGTAGAAAACTTAGGAATCAAAGTTATTATTACTTCTGGAGCATCTGTAAATGACATAAAGTCAAGCATTACTATGTTAGGAAAAGTACTAAATAAAGCACAAAAAGCAAAAGTGTTAACTGGAAAAATTGATAGCAGAATTAAAAAATATAGTAAGAGTAAAACGAATGTAAAGGCAGTTATTTTATTTGGTTCAGGTACTAGCTCTTTAGTTGCATTACCAAGCTCATTCTCGGGTGATGTTTTAAAGAAAACAGGTGGAATTAATATTGCCTCAAGCTTTTCTGAAGTAAAAGATTTTCCTGGTTATGCTAATTTAAGTACAGAAAAAATTATCGTTTCTAACCCAGATGTTATTTTCATGATTACGCATACAGATCCAAAGAAAACGAAAGCTGCAATGGTTAAGTTAATGTCTTCTAGCGCTTGGAAAAATTTAAATGCTGTTAAAAAGAAAAATATCGTCTTTTTACCAAGTGACTTATTTGCTTCTAGCCCAGGTATTAAAATTACAGACGCAATGGATTTTATGAACAAAGAATTATTAAAAGTAAAAGCAAAAAAAAATAAATAATGAATTCTTAAAGAGTGTTTTTAAGAGGAAAAATGGTCTATAAGGCACCCTTTCTCATTGTGGGAAATCTACTTTTTATTTTTGAATTTTATGGGGGAAATGAATGATGGAAAGGCAATCAAATGTAGCTGAAGCACAAATTGATCCAACGATTAGTAAAGAAAAAAGAGTACATCCATATACAAAGAAAAGAGTTTCAACATACATATTTTTAGTAGTTGCAATTGTAATAGTTGCTCTTTATTCGACAATTACTGGAAGTGTTAAGCTAAATCTACATGAAGTTTGGGAAGGTTTAACAAGTTCAAAAGATCCAATGCTTCATACAATTGTTTGGGATTTGAGATTACCTAGAATAATAGTTGGATTAATTGTAGGGATGTGTTTAGCCGTATCGGGATCAATTATGCAAGGGGTAATGAAAAATCCACTTGCAGATCCAGGAATAATTGGTGTGTCAGCAGGTGCTGCACTTATGGCAGTTATCATTATGATTGTTCTCCCACAATATATTCTTTTATTACCAATCGCTGCTTTTACAGGTGGATTTGTAACAGCTATGTTAATTTATGGTCTTGCTTGGCAAAACGGTTCTTCACCTTCAAGAATTATACTAGTTGGCGTCGCAGTTAACTCAGTAATTGGCGCAGCGATGAGTGCACTAATGTTATTATTTAGTGACAGAGTTCAAGCAGTTTTACCTTGGATGGCTGGTGGAATTTCTGGTGTAACATGGGACCAAGCTAGAATGGTTTCAATTTACGCATTACCAGCATTAGTATTATCACTTTTTGCGATAAAGCATATTAAAATCCTAAGTTTAGGTGATGAAGTAGCTAAAATATTAGGTCACAATGTTGAACGTAGTCGTTTCTTCCTGATATTAATCAGTACATTTTTAGCGGGTATTGCAGTTAGTGTTTCAGGATTAATTGGTTTTATCGGGCTTGTTATTCCACATATCATGCGAATGGTTGTTGGGAATGATTACCGTTATGTCTTACCTTTATCGGCATTAGGGGGAGGCGTATTCTTAGTATTTGCAGATACAATTGCACGTAGTTGGTTTGATCCAATTGAATTACCGGTTGGTGTTTTACTATCATTCCTTGGTGGACCGTTCTTCTTATATATTTTAAATAAAGGAGGAAAAACACGTGCTTTTAACTAAAAAAGTTTCCTTTAAACACTCAGAATCCTTTTCACTAGATAACATCGATTTCGAAATTACAAAAGGAGAAATTGTTAGTTTAATTGGTCCGAATGGTTCAGGAAAGTCTACAATGCTAAGGATTGTCACTAATTTACTTAAGCCAAATGAAGGGGCCGTTTTATTAGATGGAGATGAGATAAAAAATCTAAGTAGGCAGGCAATAGCGAAAAAACTATCGATGCTACCACAAGTTCATAATAATGAGTTAGATTTAACTGTTAGAGAGCTCGTTTCATTTGGTAGAAATCCACATAAAGGCTGGTTTCAAAAATTAGATTTCGAAGACGAAAAGATAATTGATTGGGCACTAGAAGTAACCAATTTACAATCTTATGAATTTCGATTTCTTCAGTCATTATCGGGTGGAGAGAGACAAAGAGCTTGGATTGCTATGGCCATTGCAGGACGCCCTAATGTGTTATTATTAGATGAACCAACTACATTTTTAGATATTGCTCATCAATTAGAAGTAATGGAACTGATTCAAATGTTAAATGATCGATTCGGCATGACAATTGTTATGGTATTACATGATATCAATCAAGCTGCCGCATATAGTGACAGATTAATTGTATTGAAAAATGGTTGCATAGAATATGATGGGAATTCACAATACGTGATTTGCAAAGAAATGTTCCATGATATATTTAAGATTGATGTAGAAATATTTAATGATGGGGATAGACCGTTTTTTAAACCTATTAGAAATGTAGGTAAATTAAAAGAAGTAGAACGTGAACGAGTACATAGTTAAAGAAGTAATTCGATTTCTTTCATATAGAGGAGTGACATCAAAAATGATTATGACAACCAATGCAATTCGTGTCGTGAAAGGGCATGGAGATCAAGTCGTTGAGCGATTTAAAATCTCAAAAGGGATTCATAAGTTTCCTGGCTTTATTCGTATGCAAGTTCTAAAAACAATGGATCTTGAAGAGTACGATGAAGTGAGAGTTTGTACAACTTGGGAGACAATGGAACATTTCCAAGGATGGGTAAATTCAGACTCTTTTAAAGCAGCTCATGCAAAAAGACAAGAACAGCAAGCTACAAATGAAAATAGTATCATTTTAGGTTCACAATTAACATGCTATGAGATTCCTGTAGAGCACTTACGCGAAGAGGTTGAAAAGTAAGAGTTGTTTAGAAGTCATGTTAAAGCCATAAGATAACACACAAAAAAAGAGAGTTTGTAGAGCTCTCTTTTTTCTATTTATTACAATTCGAACCATGATATAGTAGTGATTGTCACTTAGTGGATTTTGAATTGTAAGGAGGAGTGTTAATGAAAAAACAAGTGATTGAATCTTTTAACCAATTATCAGTTGCTTATGAAAACACTGTAGACCATGAAAGCCCATATAATACGCACTATGAAAGACCTGCAATGATGGAACAGTTAGAAAAGAATCTCGAGAAATATCAAATTTTAGATGCGGGTTGTGCAGCAGGCTGGTATACAGATGCCTTATTAAAAAGAGGTGCCAATGTTACTGCAATTGATATTAGTAAAAGCATGGTGGAAGCTGCAAAACGAAGAGTAGGTAATAAAGCGAACATATTGTGTCATGATTTAGAGGAGACACTTCCATTCCCAAACGAAACATTTCATATGATTATCAGTTCTTTAACTCTGCACTACATAAAGGATTGGAATTCAGTATTTACAGAGTTTAAGCGAGTATTAAAGCCAAATGGAGTATTATTGTTCTCAGTTCATCATCCTTTTTCAGATTACACGATCTTTAAATCTGAAAATTACTTTTCAAAAGAGTTACTCACTGACCAATGGATGAAAGCAGGAAAAGAAATTGAAGTTGTATTTTATAGAAGACCACTACATGAAATCATCCAAACAACCGTAAATCACTTTACGCTATCTTCTCTCATTGAGCCACAACCTATACCTGAACTAAAAAATATAAATCCAAAAGCATTTCATACTTTATCAAGTGAACCAAGATTTTTAATGATAAAAGCAGTTAAGAATAAATTGATGTAAAAAAGAGTTCTTAAATAGAACTCTTTTATCTTGGAAAGAATAAAGTTGTCATTCATCATTATGTTACATTGAAATTTTATTTTGTTTATAATCTAATTGTTTTGAATGTGCCATTTTATATGCCATTATACCAAAGAGTACACCCGCAAGAGCTCTAAAAATTGTAGAAATAACCATTGCAAAATTCATACTATAAGATTCAAGTAAAAATACGCCAACTTGTGGTGCAATGAATGCAATAATCGAAAGTAAAAAATTATAGTTAGCAATATAGGAAGTACGGTGATCTTCTTCAGTTGCATCTAATAAACTATTAAAGAGAATTAAGACAGTTCCAGATACGAAAAATCCTGAAAAGAAATTGACGATAAATAAGTAAATAAAATTTGTAGAAAGAATGTTTAAAATTGGTGCTGTCGCCATACCAATCGAGATCCATATTAATAATTGTGTGTTACTATATCGATTTGCCATTTTTGCCCACCAAGGATAGCTGACGATTTGTGATAATTGATTACTTACAGTAAATAAACTTACCCAAAATGCAGTTGCGTGTGCAATTCGAATTTGATAAATCGAAAAAAGGGACCATGCCATTTGCCAAGCAAAGTTAAAAAATAGCGCACAAATCAAGAAGGTTACATAAGGTTTGTATTGAAAAAGATGTTTTGAGAAGGGAGAATAATGCTCTGTTAGTTGAAGATTAGACTTCTCCTCTTTATGTTTCAAAATATAATATAATTCAAACATCCCAAAAATAAATGCAACTAAAAATAGTAATTGATAAGGAAGGGCATTTGATGAGTGATAGGCTTTCATGCATAAACCTACAATTAGCGTTGCAATCATACCAATAAATGTTAAAACCTTATTTCGTTGACCAAAAAATAGATTTCTTCGTTCTGCAGGTATCAAATCTCCAATAAATGCTTGCCAACTTAAATTCATAAACGTTCCTGGCAAATTCATGATTGCAATTAAAATAACGAATAACCACGCTATATGATCTGATTTTATAAATGGAAGAAATACCATTAGAAGAAGAAACAAACGCGTAAATAAAATGGAGTAAGCTGTAAATTTTCTTTTTTCTTCAAGTTTATTAACGATAAACGCAGCCGGAAGCATTGCAGCCATTCCTACAATAGAAGGCAATGAAGAGATTAAACTAACTTGGTAATTAGATGCACCTAAAATTGCAATTGCAAACAATATGAAATAGTTATTAGACAAACTAAGTGCAATCGTTTGTGCAGCACCGTTTTTAATGCTCTGGGATTCATTATGAAGAACGTCCTGTTTACTGTAAATCAACTGATTTTCCTTCTTCCTTTATTAATGTTATTTAATGAGTTCGAATACTGATAAAATATTATTTAGTTGATTTTTAATTTTTAAATAATTCATTTGAACAATAGCATATTTATGATGAAATATCTATGGATAAAACCAAAGTTTTGCGTAAAAAAAAATCAATAAATTTTTGAAAAAAAGGTTATGAAAAAAAGTACTTAAAAATTGCATTTACACATAAAATTGACTAAACTTATATAATCTTTGTTTACAAAAATAAAAGATAGTTCATTTAAACCCATTAAATATTTGAAAGTACATTTTTAAATAGTTAAGCCATACTATTATTAGAGTTGACGTTTAAATAATTCATTATTTTAAACGTCAATTTTTTATTGGAGATATGTTGTTTTATACATAATTAAGTTTACAACAAGGAGAAGAGACATATGTTTACACCAGTTTATAAAGTGAATGAGCAGGGAGAGATTTACTTAAGTACAAATAGTTTTTCAGTATCGTACGATCAATTTAAAGAAGATGAAGTGGGTAACGCATATGTAATTGTAAAAAGTGGAGAAGAACCAGTTTTAAAAGTTAAACTTCTTCTACATAATATTGGTAATGCTAGAACACAAGAGCTAGAAGTAAAAAACAAATCGGGATTAGGCTTAGTTGAAATGCGACTTATGCATGTGAAAATTAGAAAGTTTAAAAATGGTTGGGGCGCAAAGATTCAATTACAAAATGGAGAAGTGACAATTAAAGGGGATATCCCGAAACATGTAAAAATTCAAGTTGTTCGAAAAGTAAAACTAGGATAAGAAAGAAGCTATTAAATATAGCTTCTTTTTTTTGTCATTTTTAAGTTTTTTATAGTTGTTACGAGTAGATTATAACGATAGAAATTGATTGGAGCGGATGATCGGATCGACGAGGGGGCTCCCCGCACGCCCTTCGGAAAGAGAACACCTGGAGCGGAAATGAACAATCTTTTTTTACATAGAAAATATGTTAAGAAAAAATTAAGGAATCTATTACATAATGCAATTAATCAATTAAAAGGAGTGTTATTTATGCAAAACATAGAAACAAATGAAATCACACAAAAGCTGAATAAGCTGGAGAAAAATGTAAGAAATAAATCAAAATTTGATTTGAACCCAAAATTAGTAGCAATCTTATTAATCGCAAATTTAGTGATAGGGATTTTTAGTTTGGCTGGAATTGGTTACTTAAGCTTTAAAGACATAAATCGAAATCAAATGATCAGAACAAACTTTCCTAATGGTGGTAACTTCAATTCTCCTAATGGTGATATGTTCAATCAACAAAATCAAGGACAACCATCTATTAACTAAGGGGGAGAAAAAATGAAAAAGTGGATCATAGGAATATTAGTCATTATTATTTGTGTGGGTACAGGCGGGTATTTTTATTTAAAACCAAAGGCACAAGAAACTTCAACAATTACGAGAACACAGCTAGCACAAAAAGGTACATTAGAAGTAAAAGTAAGTGGTTCAGGTTCGATTGCAGCTACAAATAGTGAAGATTTGATGTCAGAAACAAATTCTGAAGTCGATGAAATTCTTGTTTCCAAAAATGAAACAGTTGAAGAAGGGGATGAGTTAGTCAGTTTTACTGATGGTAGCGATTCGATTGAAGCACCATATTCAGGAACAATCACTTCTATTGCTGTTGAAGAAGGAGATATGGTGAATCAAGGAACAGTTGTCATGCATATTACTGATTATAAAAATTTAGAAACGACAATTGGTGTTGATGAACTAGATATCGCAAAAGTAAAAGTTGGACAAAGTGTAACTGTTGACGTAAGTGCTTTTCCTGATACAACTTATAAGGGGAAAGTAAGTGAGGTATCAAAAGAAGGTGAAGTTTCAAATGGCGTTTCAACTTTCAATGTAAAAGTTAAACTAAATAAATCAAATAATTTAAAAGTGGGTATGACAACTGAATCTGCAGTCTTAGTTCAAAAGAAAGAAAATGTGACATATGTTCCAGTTGAAGCAATTAATACAAGAAATAATGTAAAATACGTAATCGTTAGTGATACTTCATCTTCGAATTCAGAAGATCAAGCAACAACAAGTACAGTTGAAGTTAAAACCGGCATTACGAATGAAAACTACGTTGAAATTGTATCAGGAATTCAAGCTGGTCAACAGGTCATACTACCACAAATTCAATCATCTAATTCTAATAATTTTGGTCCAGGTGGCGGATTTCAAATGGGAGGAAACTTTACAGGTCCCAGTGGTGGTCAAAGAATGATGATCCGTGGTGGTGATAATAGTGGAAAGTAATCTAATTCAAATTACTGATATGAACAGATATTATGAATTTGGTGGTGAAACACTTCAAGTATTAAAAAATGTTTCAATCACCATCAACAAAGGAGATTTTGTAGCGATTGTAGGACCATCGGGGTCAGGAAAATCTACTTTTATGAATATGATTGGGTGTTTGGATCAGCCAGATTCAGGGAGTTATTTGTTTGACGGAGAAGCAATTGAGGAAATGAATGATAGAGAATTAGCACTTATTCGCAATCAAAAAATTGGATTTATCTTCCAAAATTTTAATCTATTAACTAAGTTAAGTGCACTAGAAAACGTTGAATTACCATTAAGTTATCGAGGACTTTCGCAAAAAAATCGAACAAATATGGCAATACAAGTATTAAGAGAGGTTGGCTTGGAAGAGAGGATGCATCATCTTCCATCGCAGCTTTCAGGTGGACAGCAACAAAGGGTGGCAATTGCTAGAGCTCTTGCAGGAAGACCTGATATTTTATTAGCAGATGAGCCAACAGGAGCATTAGATCAAAAGACGGGTAGAGAAATATTAGATTTAATGAAAAAACTTCATAAAGAGGGACATACGATTATTCTCATCACACATGACGATAAAATAGCGAAGGAAGCTTCTAGAATCGTAAGAATTGAGGATGGATGCCTAAGTGAGGAAGGGGGGATACCACTTGGGAATGTCACAATTAATCAAAATGGCAGTAAAAAGTATAGTTAGTAACAAACTAAGAGCATTTTTAACAATGCTAGGTATGATTATAGGGGTTTCTTCGGTCATTATCTTAGTATCAATCAGTCAAGGGTCAAGTAAGCAAATTTCAGATCAAATTGGTGAACTCGGTACAAACTTATTAACTATAAATTTCTATAACACGGACTCATCCTCATTTAAAGAGAAGGATTTGTCGACACTAAAAGAATTAAATAGCGTAAAAGAAGTTGCGCCAGTTGTATCAGGGCGAGTTACAGTTAAAAATGGGAAGACTTCTTCAGAAGTGTCTGTAACAGGTACTACAAGCTCTTATCAGGATGTAAGAAATGTTAAAGTAAGTTCAGGACGATTTTTTACAGATTTTGATAATGAGGAGAGGTTAAAAACTGCTATTTTAGGATCGGATACGGCGACAACACTATTTGGTCTGTCTAATCCAATTGGAGAGTCAGTACAAATTAATGGAACTTCATATAAAGTAGTAGGTGTACTTGAATCAAGTGGTAGCTCACTAGGACAAAGTGGTGATGATATTGTGTTACTTCCAATTAAAGTAGCACAAAGACTACTTCAAAATACAACGATCAGTTCAATTTATGTACAAGCACAAAATGAAAATGTAGTAAACTTTGCAAAAGCTAATATAGAGAGCTCACTATCGGTACTATTTGGTGGTAGCCAAGATAATTTTAGCGTGACAAATCAACAAGATGTAATTGATACCGTCAGCTCTGTATCAAATACAATGTCAATCATGTTAGGTGGAATTGCATGTATTTCATTAGTTGTTGGTGGGATTGGAATTATGAATATAATGTTAGTTTCAGTTTCTGAGAGAACGAAAGAAATTGGCATTAGAAAAGCGATTGGTGCTCAAAAAATGGATATTTTACTACAATTTTTAATAGAATCCATCGTATTGAGTTCGTTTGGTGGTATGATAGGAGTAGGCTTGGGTGTAAGCTTAGCGAAAATATATTCGGTGATTTCAGGAACAGCAATTTCTTTCTCAATTCCTGTCATCATCCTATCATTTACGTTTTCTTTATTGGTTGGGGTGATGTTTGGCGTATTCCCGGCATATAAAGCTTCTAATATGAGACCAATTCAAGCATTGCGATTTGAGTAAATTAAGAAATGAAGCGTAACCTTTAGGAGCGCTTCTTTTTTAGCATTTTGGAGGAAGAAGATAAATGAAGATATTAGTCGTTGAAGATCATGAGGAAGTTTTAAAATCCATTGTTGAGTTATTATCGGCTGATTTCACAGTCGATTCGGCTTTTGATGGTGATGAAGGATTATTTTTAGCAATGCAAAATATATATGATGTGATTGTATTAGATGTGATGTTACCGCATAAAAACGGATTTGAGATTGTAAAGGATTTGAGAGAAGAAGGTATTCCTACACCAGTCTTATTTTTGACAGCTAAGGATTCTCTCGAGGATCGAGTTGAAGGATTGAATTTAGGTGCAGATGATTATCTTGTTAAGCCATTTCAAGGCCCGGAATTACTTGCTCGAATTTATGCTCTTTTAAGAAGAAGTGGAAAGCTTTCAATTGATAGTTCATTAAAGTATGAAGGGATTGTTTTAAAAGGGAAGGAACATCCAGTCGAAGTAAATGGAGAAACGATCCACTTAACAATAAAGCAATTTGAATTATTGGAGTATTTAATTCAAAATCAAGGTAAGATTTTAATGAAAGAGCAAATTTTTGATCGGGTTTGGGGATTTGACTCTGATACAACTGTCGCAATCGTTGAAGTTTATGTACATCAGCTTCGTAAAAAGTTAGAGCCATTCAAATATGGGACTGCCATAAAAACAGTAAGAGGTATTGGATATATTATGAAAGAAGATTAGGTGAAGTATGTTTAAGAAAACAAAAATTCGGTTAACGATTATCAATTCTGTTGTATTTAGTCTATTGATCGGAATTCTGTCTATCATTATCTACACATATACAAATACGCGCTTGTATAAGGACGTGGATCAATCTTTATTATGGACAATCGAACGTATTCAAAAAAGCGATAATCCAGCTGGGTTGCAAATTCCGAATCGAGATCCTAGAATACTAATGATCATGTGGGATGAAAAAAAACAACGTACAAATCCGTTGCCAGGTGGAAATGCTATTTTTTTAGAGGATGAACTGAAATATCCTAAAAAAATAAATGAGCTGTACGATGATAAAATTGGAAACATGAACTACCGAACAATTTCAATTCAAGGTAATACTAGGTACGGGAAAATAACACTTCAGCTTTTACGAAATATAGAGTCTGAAAAAGAGTTATTAGACACCTTGTTAATTATCTTAATTGTTGGATGGTTTATCGGTAGTATTTTGTCTGTGATAGCTGGAAACATTCTTGCCGAACGTGCGCTAATTCCTATCAAAAACGCATGGCAAAAGCAACAAGAATTTGTTTCAGATGCATCCCATGAAATCAGAACACCTTTAACCGTTATTCAATCTAGACTAGAGCTAATATTAAGAAGTCCTAATGCTACAATTGAAGAAAAAGCACAAGACTTTTCAATTCTATTAAAAGAAAATAGAAGGCTTTCAAAACTTGTAGCCAGTCTTTTAACTTTAGCAAGATCAGATTCAGGGCAAATTCAGCTGAACAAAAAAATGTTTTCTCTTAATGAATTATTAGAAGAAGTTATTTCTCACTTCTCTGAAATTGTGTCATTTCAAGATAAAGAAATTTCATTATTAATAAATAATACTCATTTCTATTATGGAGACCAAGAACGAATACATCAATTACTTGTCATCTTAATCGATAATGCTTTAAAGTTTACAAAAGAAAATGATTCGATTCAAATTAGCTGCGAACAAATAAAAAATAATATTGTTATAAAAGTTCAAGACAGTGGCGCTGGAATAAAAGAAGAAAACGTATCAAGGATATTTGACCGATTTTTCCAAGAAGATGAATCAAGGACTTCAAAATCTGGTATTGGTTTAGGGTTGTCTATAGCCAAGTGGATTGTAGAAGAGCATAGTGGGAAGATTCGCGTGCACAGTAAGAAGGATGAAGGTACAACCTTTGAAATTAGCTTACCGATACATTCATCTAAATAATGTAATAAAGCGTTATTTCTTAGGAAATATTGTAGAAAAAGAATGAAATCGTCATAAAGAGATGTCAAATTCACCTAAAAAAGTACACATGTAGTGTGCTTTTTCTTTGTGTAGAAATACAAAAAAATTAAGTATCTCAACAGAATAATAATAGTTCAAGCTTTTGCAAAGTGAAAAACTAGAAAGCAAAATAATAAAATATTGTAAACGTATTCATTAATGAATAAGATAGAAATATAAGGTGGGAGGAAGAATGAAATTCGATAAATGGATTTTAAGTTTTACGATATTACTAATATTGTTCATCTATGTTCTTCTAAGGTATGAAGCTAGCTCTAATCAAATTGAGCGTGCAATAGAGTCTTTGTCTATTAGTGAAGATACGAAGGTGGGGAAAAAACATTTTATATTAATTGGTCAAGAGTACGACAACCCATATTGGAAAAGTGTTGATAAGGGTGCAAAAGATAGTGCGAAAAAATATGATATAAATATAGAATATGTTGCTCCACTTCGAACGAGTGTCGATGAGCAATTAAAACTTTTAGAAAAAGCGGTTGCTTCAAAAGTTGACGGAATTATAGTTCAAAGTTTAGACAATCAAAAGTTTACTCCTATTATTAATCAAGCAATTTCGAAAAATATCCCTGTTATTACGATTGATACCGATGCACCAGATAGTTTAAGAAAATCATATATTGGTACAGATAATTATAAAGCAGGTATTCAATTAGGACAAACAGTTGCTCAGATGACGAATGGGAAAGGAAACATTGGCATTATTATTGGTAGTGAAACATCTGAAAGCCAAAAAATGAGGTTGAATGGTTTATTAAATGTGATAAGTCAATATCCAAATCTGCATGTGATTGATAGGTCTAGTTCGAATATTTCAAAAATACAAGCATCACTCCAAGCTGAACGAATGCTACGAAAATATAATAATATCAATATTATGGTTGGAATTAGTGCATTAGATGCGATTGGAATTTCAAATGCAACAAACAATGTGTTTGATCGTGAAATTCAAATTTATGGTTTTGATGGTTTAGAAGAAACAATGAAAGGAATCATTGATCATAAAATAAAAGCTACAATCGTACAAAAGCCTTATGATATGGGGTTTCAAGGTGTGGAATTGCTCTATAAATCAATACAGGGAGAGAAAACTGTTAAGATTAATTATACGCCAACCGAGGTCATTACTAGTGATAATGTCCTTCAGGAGGTAAGGCATTGAAAATACGTACGAAGCTATTTATATTTATACCAATTATTGTTTTGCTTCTAAATCTTGTTTCATTTTTTATTTTTGAAAGCGGAAAAAAAGTGCAAGAAAGCTATAATCTCATGATTGATAAAATTTATATTTATAAACAAATTTCAAATGAAACAGATAAAAATTTAAGATATTTAAGTAGTTATATCATATATCAGGACTCAAAAAACTATAAATTATTAATCAAGCATAAGGAAAAGCTGAAACAGTTAAAAAACGAATTAATTAAACAAAGTGTCAAAAAAAATAATCTACTGAATATAGAAAACTATTACTATACATTAAATTCATTTTTGGAAGAAGAAGACAGCATTACAAATAGTCTCATTCAAAAAAATTATTCAAATTATGTTGAGCAGTATAAGGAAGTAGAAAAGATTGCCTCATTTATCAAAGAGGATAGTCAAAACTTAGTTGATATTGAATTAAATACATATTATCCAATTTATAATAATGTCGTTAAATATACGAATTCTATGAATAAACTTGGGGTTATGTTATTTATTATTACAACGGTTATGAGTATTATATTTGCGATATGGTTGTCTAGAAGTATTATTCTACCGATTAATAAACTCATTTATATGGCTAAACAAATTGGTAAAGGGAATTTTGAGGTTGGTCCATTTACTACATCAACAAAGGATGAAGTAGGAATTCTAGGCGAGATATTTAATGAAATGATGCATGATTTAAAAATTTTAATGTCGAAAAATTTAGAAATGGTTGAAAAAGACCGTCTAGTTAAAGAACTTGAGTTAAAGGCTCTTCAAAGCCAAATTAATCCTCATTTTTTATTTAATACCTTAAATGTTATTTCAAAATTGGCTTATATAGAAGGAGCAGAACAAACGAGTGATTTAACTATTTCTACTTCTAATTTATTGAGATATAATCTTCGGAAGCTTGACGAGGCTGTAACGATTTCAGATGAAATTCTAAATGCAAAGGAATACTTCTCAATTCAAAAAGCTAGATTTCGAGATCGTGTAAGTTTCGAGATTGATGTTGACGATGAATGTCTAGAACAGTTAATTCCTTGTTTATCAATCCAACCATTACTTGAAAATGCATTTATACACGGAATTGAGCACATGGAAAAAGGTGCAGTTATTGGGTTAGAAATAAAAAAGTCTACTGATATGATTACCATAACCGTGTATGATAACGGAAAAGGAATGACCGAAGAAATAAAATTAAGTTTATTAAATACAACAAATACGATACATGAAAAAAGAAAATCTACTGGCTTAGGAACAATCAATGTATTTAAACGTTTAGAATTATATTATGGAAAAGAAGATATAGTTGCAATTGAGAGCAAAATTAATGAAGGAACTAAAATTATTTTAACGATACCTTGCAGTTCATAACGAAAGGAGGAATCATTATGTATCGGTTGTTAATCGCAGATGATGAACCTTTAGAAAGAGAAGGGTTAGAGCTTACGATCAAGAAGGGATTACCTGATTTATTTAAAATTGATCACGCTGAAAATGGACGAGTAGCGATAGAATGTACAGAAAAAAATCATTACGATATTATCTTTATGGATATAAAAATGCCAGGGATTCAAGGGCTTGAAGCAGTGGAAGTCATTAGAAAGAAATTACCTTTAGCTAAAATAATCATTGTATCGGCTTATGATTATTTTTCATATGCTAAAGCCGCAATTTCTTTAGGAGTAAAGGATTATATTTTAAAACCGGCAAAGCGAGATCATATTATTTCCTTATTAAAAGGATTGATTACAGAAATCGAACATGATCATCAAAAAAGAGTCGAGGAATTACATCATATTGAAATGCTCTCCCACTTTAGACCATTAACAGAAAATGAATTGTCTTTAATGATTATGCTAAATACAATTCAGGATATAAGCCCAAACGAGATGACTAATTTACTAGACTTCAAGGTAGAGTATGGCTTTAGCAAGGTTGTATGTATTGATTCACATGAACAATTACAAGATTTAGATTTAAAAAGAATATATGAATGTGTAAAACACTATATGAAGTCGGAAAATAACTGTATCGTTAGTCCAATTGTTGAAGGGAAAATTGCTATTTTTGAGTCGATTGAATTAAATAGATTGCACCTCATTCAAGAAATTGAAATTAAAAATGGTGCAAAAAAATTAAGAGAATATGTTCATAAGCAAACAGGATATTCTATCCGATGTGAAGTTGGATCCATCCAAAAAGGTATAGATGGTTGGAGAAAATCTTATTTTGAAGCAATGTATTTATTTAATGTTGGTTTAAACGAGGCTACAGAAACCAAATTATCTTCAAAATTTGTAAAGATTACAAATGATGAATTACTAGCAATTTGTAGCGCGATTAACATGCTTGATTTTGATTTATCCCTTGAACAATTTAATCGAATTTATGACAGGTTAACACTTGAACTACATTTAGATACAAGGCAATTGAAGTCAGAATTAATCATATTATTCAATCATCTGGAACAATTCCTAAAACAGCAAAACTATCTCGTAACAACATTCGAATTTCCAGATATCGACGAAGTAGACCTAATTAAGAAAATATCTGTACAACAAATGATAAAGTTAATCCAAATTATGAGTAAAGAAAAGGAAACAAGGATTAACCACTTTGTCGAACTTGCAAAGGCTTATATATATGAGAATTATAGAGAAGACATCTCGCTTGTACAAATCGCAAACCATGTAAACCTAAATTCGTTTTACTTTAGCAAAATGTTTAAAAAGAAAACTGGTGAAACATTTAGTGATTTTGTCATGAAGGTGCGGATTGAACAAGCGAAGAAGTTAATGCAGGATGACCGATTGAACTTGAAGGAAATTAGTTATGAGGTTGGATATAAGGATCCGAATTATTTTAGTAGGGTGTTTAAGAAGTATGCGAATGAATCTCCGAAGCAATTTAGGAATAAGTTGATTAATAGATAGGTAGAGACGACTCAGGTTTGGGTCGTTTTTTTGTGTATATGTAGATGGGTAGAAGATTGTAGGAGGAAGAGTAAATGAAAAATATATTGTAAGAAAACTATCATATATTGTGAATCTTATCACTTAAACTAAATGGCAGTATAGTTTAAGTGAATAACTTCACAAATAGGTTTGTATTTTAATATTTATTGTTAGCCCTATAATATTAAGGATTAGCAGATTAAATAACTAAAAATATTCAATTTGTTATTTTCTGATTACTATTAATTTTTACCATTATTTGCTTTTGTCTAAATTAATATTACTAGGTAAACTAATCTAGGATTAAAAATAGCGTTAGTTTAATTTTGGAGGTAATTAAATTTGGGGCTATATTTGTTTTGCTTATTCATAATTATTGGAGGAATATTTTTTCTAATTAAGGGGTTAAGATATACAAAAAATGAACAGGAACTCGATAAACATTCTAAGTACGTAATAGCAGGTAACGGTTGGTTTGACGAATTTCTTAGAATAGTGCTCCCTTACATGCCTATATGGGTGATTAAATTAGTATATATAATTATTGGATTATTTATAATCATATTAGGAATTTATATAATCTTTGGTGGTTAAAGTTTTATATTCAATACATCTATGCTCAACGATATTTAAAGTCGATTAAGAGTATAGATCTAGTTAATACAAAGAAGAAAGGAATCAAGGGGAATCATATGAGGTATATCAGCTTTGTAATAGGATTGTTCATCCGTTTATTTATTTTTATACCAATGCTGTGGCTATCTTTAAAAATTTGCCAACATTTTAATTTTGAATATTGGATAGGGTATTTTATTGCAATTATAGTTTATTATGTAGGTGATAGGTATATAGATAAAAAGTTTAAAAAAACAAGATAGTTGCTTCCTCATTCTTTTTATTAAGTAGGTGATTAATATGTTAGATGATTGGGGTTTCACAAATAATAACCTAAAAAAAGCATTGAAATTATCAATTGATGAACAGATCACTCATAAGGCACTTGTAGATTGGAGTTTTCGTTATTCAAATGAAATATATATTAATGACATAAAGAATAATCCATTAGATGAGCAAGCAACAAAGGTTATTCTAGAAATTGATGACCAATGGGAAATGTATATAACTAATAGTTTTAATCATACAGAACTTCAGGAAATAAATCTTGAAACACTTAAAATGCCAATTGAATGGCTATATGGTTGGTATAATTCTATTTAATCTAGATCTAATTAAATAACTTAAAAATTTATTTCGTTGTTCAAATAACTGGCACATTAGTTGAACAACATAGAGGAGGGAAATATGGATCAAACAAATATAATGACTTATTTTGAGATAAAAGGCGATGACTTTCCGATACAATATGTAACTGAATTATTAGGTATTAATCCAACTAA